>ENA-OPVL01000651-OPVL01000651.1-human-gut-metagenome-genome-assembly--contig:-NODE-651-length-23020-cov-8.376225_pt1 | contig 23020 bp, 20 predicted proteins | sample MGYA00241496_ERZ501984 | MGnify/ENA primary metagenome ERZ501984 (study PRJEB25962, sample SAMEA2042986) | human gut metagenome | biome: human gut; feature: human-associated habitat; material: faeces... | reverse complement strand
GCTGGTGGTCGTGACCATCAAATTGTGCTATACTGTGGGCAAGGCAGGTGATCTTCATGAATCGGAACAACCCACCCACCGAACATATTCTGGCGTGTCTGTCATCTTCTCCCTCCAATGCAAAGATCGTGCGGACGGCGGCAACAATGGCAAAGGCTTTCGGCGGCTCTTTTACTGCGCTGTATGTCAAAACACCGGATGCCGACTGGATGAGTGCGCAGGACAAACAGCGCTTGCAGCAGCATATCCACATGGCGGAACAGGCGGGCGCAGATATTACGACCCTCTACGGCGATGACATTTCGCAGCAGATCGCAGAGTTTGCCCGGATCTCCGGCATTACAAAAATCGTACTGGGGCGCTCCAGTGTACATCGCCGCCATTTCTGGAGTGGACCGTCACTGACTGAAAAATTGACGCTGACTGCGCCCAATCTGGATATTTATATCATCCCGGATGCAGCAGTTGAGCAGGATTACGGCTCTGGCAGAAGGTTGTTTGCCCGTTCCATCGTCCCATCGTTCCGTGATCTGCTGATTACGGCAGGGATTCTAGCCTGCATCACGGTGATTGGATTTTTGTTCCAGCAACTGGACTTTGCGCGCTACAATATCATTATGTTCTATATGTTGGGTGTTTTGCTCACGGCTCTTACAACATCTGGCTATTCCTGCGGCGTTTTGAGTTCGATCGCCAGCGTTGCGCTCTATAACTTCTTCCTGACGGAGCCAAGACTGACATTCCATGCCTATGATCCGGGGTATCAAATCACCTTTGTGCTGATGCTGACTTCTGCCATCGTCACCTGTACGCTGACGACCCGGTTGAAAGATCAGGCAAAAATGTCTGCACAGGCGGCGTTTCGGACGAAGGTGCTGTTTGATACCAGCCGGCTTTTGCAGAAAGCGACCAACGAAGACGAAATTTTATCCCTGACGGCAGCGCAGCTTACCAAACTGCTAAACCGGAACCTGATCGTGTATCCAGAGCAGGATGGTTCTCTTGGACAGGGGCAAATTTTTAACACAGTGGAAGAAAGCAGCCGACTCAGTTTTGATTCTGCGCCGGAACGCAGTGCCGCTGAGTGGTGCTTTGCAAATAAGAAGCGTTCAGGTGCATCAACGGATTACTGCACCGATGCAAAAGGATTGTACTTTGCGATTCGTACAGGCAGCGGTGTGTTTGGTGTTATCGGCATCGACCTGTCGGAACGCTCCATGGATGCGTTTGAAAACAGCGTCCTGCTGTCGATCCTTGGTGAATGCGCATTGGCAGTGGAAAACCGTCGCATTGCGCTGGAAAAGGAGCAAGCCACTGTTCATGCACAGAATGAACAACTCCGGGCAAATTTGCTGCGAACCATTTCCCATGATCTTCGGACGCCGCTGACCTCCATCTCAGGCAATGCAAGTAATCTGCTCTCCAATGCGGAAACGCTGGATGCAGAAACACGGACAAAGATCTGTACGGATATTTTTGATGATGCACAGTGGTTGATCGGTCTGGTGGAAAATTTGCTTTCTATCACCCGCATTGAGGATGGGCGGATGAATCTTCAAATCTCTCCGCAGCTCATGGATGAGGTGGTCGAGGAAACGCTGCGGCATATCAGCCGAAAAAGCAAGGAGCATATCATCACAACGACTTATTCGGATGAAATTCTTCTTGCCGACATGGACGCACGGCTTATCATGCAGGTCATTATCAATCTGGTGGACAACGCCATTAAATACACGCAGAAAGGCTCCCGGATCAATATTTCTGCGTATGCAAAGAACAGTAATATCGTGGTAGATGTATCCGATGATGGCCCCGGTATCCCGGAGCAGAATAAAGCGCAGGTCTTTGAAATGTTCTTTACCGGGCAGAATCAGATTGCAGACAGCCACCGCAGTCTGGGGCTGGGACTTGCGCTCTGCCGGACGATCCTTGCAGCTCATAAAGGTACCCTGACTCTCCGGGATAACGAACCGCACGGCTGCATATTCTCTTTTGAACTTCCCAAAAGCGAGGTAAGTATTCATGAATAAACCAACGATTCTGGTTGTTGAGGACGATTCATCGGTACGGAGTCTGATCACAACCACCCTGAAAGCACACGGGTATAAATTCCTGACAGCGGCCAACGGAGAGATGGCTGTGATGATGGCGTCCAGCCATAACCCGGATATTATGCTGCTGGATCTCGGACTGCCGGATATTGATGGCGTTGAGGTGATCCGCCGCATCCGGGAGTGGTCGAATCTACCCATCATCGTTTTGAGTGCCCGCAGTGAGGATTCCGATAAGATCGAAGCACTGGATCAGGGCGCAGACGATTATCTGACGAAGCCTTTCTCAGTGGATGAGCTTCTGGCTCGCCTGCGCGTGACGCAAAGGCGGCTGAATTTGCAGGCATCCGGTGAGGTCGGCAGCTCAGTTTTTGTAAATGGCCCGCTGAAAATTGATTTTGCTGCCGGCTGTGTCTGGCTGAACGATGAAGAACTGCATCTGACCCCAATTGAATATAAGCTGCTTTGTGTCCTTGCGCACAATGTAGGAAAGGTTCTGACCCATACGGCGATTACGCAAAAAATCTGGGGAAGCTCGCAAGAAAACGACATTGCATCCCTGCGTGTCTACATGGCATCTTTGCGCAAAAAGCTGGAATCAGGCGCACATTCTCTGCATCTGGTTCAGACTCATGTGGGGGTCGGCTACCGGATGCTGCGTGTTGAAGCGGATGATTCGCCAGAAGAATAGTCCGCAGGCAGATTCAGACAAAACAAAAACAGGGGGCATCCACCCGGACGCACCCTGCAAAAATCCACAGACGATAAGGTTGACAGGGCGTTCCCCATCGGGAACGCTCTGTTTTTCTTTGTTTGCATGATGAGCTTGTTCCGCCTGCGCAAACGCGGACTTGTCGGGGCAAGGCTCCTCCATCTTGCGGGCGCAGCCCTCTTGACAAGAAAAAGCACAAGGCTCTTTATGATGATAAAGCTATAAGAACAGGAGAAAGACGATTATTTGAGATTTTTGAAAAAACGGAAATCATTTTGATGATGTGGAACGTTTTAATAGACAAGAAGGGGGTGAACCGTATCCAGACAGAATTATTGCTGCGGAAAGCGCAGAGCGGAGATACGGGTGCGCTGGACACTCTGATTGCGGCGTACTACCCACAAATTCTGAACTATTGCCGTTGGCATACAGCGGACGAGCAGCAGGCGCAGGATGCAGCACAGGAAACCTTTTTGAAAGCGGTGCGCTGGCTGGATTCCTGTGGTGGATTTCAGGGGGCATTCCGTCCCTTTCTGTACAAAATCGCAAAAAACATTTGCATCGATCTGAATCGTACCATGGAGCGGTCGGAGATATCGCTGGAGAGCTTGCCGGGCGAACCCGCCTATCAGGAAAGCGGCTTTGCTGCGGCAGAGGAAAAAGCGAACCTGCGAGCGCTGACGGCCCAGCTGGAGCCGGAACAGCGGGAACTGGTATTGCTGCGGTTCGCACAACAGCTTAAATTGCGGGAAATCGCGCAGATCACAGGTCTGCCCCTGCGCACAGTGCAGTCCCGCCTGCGTGCCGCATTGAAAACCTTGAAAATGCAATTGGATAAGGAGGACTGGAGATGAATCGAGCCTTTGAAAAAGAACTATCCAGAGCACTGGCGACAGAGTTTGACACAGCCGCACCGAAAACGCTGCTGCGCCGCTGCCGGGCGGAACATGTCGTAAAACAACGGAGTGATTGGCGCGATTTGCTGCACTGCCAGTTCAAATTGCTGGGCTGGAAGGTCTGGGCGCTGGAAGCAATGGCGGCACTGGCGTTGTACAGTGTGGGTCGGGAACTTGCCCTGTGGGAGAAGGCATGGACGTTACGCAATGCACTGTTTGGTCTGAGCACACTTGCCATGCTGACAGCTCTGCTCGGTCTGCCGTTTTTATACCGGGCAAGTCAATATAAGATGCTTGAACTGGAACATGCCACATATGCAGGAATTGGTCGTCCGCTGGTGATGCGGTTTTTGCTGCTGCTGGCGGGGGAAACGATTCTGCTGGGAGTACTGGTACTCAATGTGCGGGCAGCCGTGCCATGGAGCATCGGGCAACTGCTGGCGGTGCTGACCGTGCCATTCCTGACCGCAAACAATGAGCTGCTTCTGCTGCTGCGCTGGGTGCGCCCGGAATGGATGATGACCGGGGCTGTACCGCTGTTTGCAGGGCAGCTGTGTTTGCTGCGGTTCGTGCAATTATCGGAACTGCCGAAAGGTCTGCCGCTGGCGGCGGGTGTGCTGGTGCTCTGTATGGTGTTGCAGTGCATCCGGCTTGCCGCCCGGTCAGAATATATTGCAGAAGGCTGAAAGGAGCAAGCCATGGAACTGAAAATTCAGAATATTACAAAGCGATACCGGGATAAAACGGCGGTGGATGATGTGTCCATCACGCTCACGCCGGGTGTGTGGGGACTGCTGGGGGCGAATGGTGCAGGCAAAACAACCTTAATGCGGATGCTGGCGGGCATTCTGCGGCCTAGCAGTGGCCGGATTTTGTGCGATGGGGTGGAGATTGGGACGCTTGGTGCGGCCTACCGGGAAAAGCTGGGGTATCTGCCGCAGGAATTCGGGTTTTACCCGGAATTCACGGTGCAGGACTATCTGGAATATATGGCGGCGCTCAAGGGTCTGCCGCGCACAGAGGCTGCCCGGCAGATCGACGCACTGCTGGAGCGGGTAAGCCTCACTGAGGTGCGCCGCAAAAAGATCATAAAACTTTCCGGCGGTATGAAGCGCCGGGTAGGCATCGCACAGGCACTGCTCAACGACCCGGAAATTTTAATTCTAGATGAGCCCACGGCAGGGCTGGACCCCGGAGAACGGGTGCGCTTCCGCAATCTGCTGTCGGAGTTTGCACAGGAACGGATCGTTCTTATTTCAACGCATATCGTTTCGGATGTGGAATACATTGCGGCCGAAAATGCCGTGATGAAGGCTGGCAAAATCATTGCACAGGACACCACCGAAGGGCTGGTAAAGCAGATCGAAGCCAAGGTCTGGCAGGGGAACATCCCGATGGAACAGCTTGCCCGGTGGGAACACCGGCTGCGGGTAGTGAACTTACGCAACGAGCCGGACGGAACGGTAACATTGCGGTATCTGGCGGATGCACCGCAGCTGCCGGACAGCGTCCCGGCACAGCCCCGGCTGGAAGATCTGTATCTGTGGCTGTTCCCAGAGGAAATGGAGGAAGCAAAATGAGCCTGTATCGTTTGGAATTGAAACGTGTGTGCAAAACCCGTATGACAGCTATTCTGCTGGCCATTGCACTGGTGCTGGCCGTGGTCATGGCATATCTGCCGGTGACCTTTATCGGCTGGACGGAACTGGATGCCAGCGGAAACGAAGTGCGTTACACGGGTCTGAAAGCAATCCGGAAACGGCAGGAGCAGCAGGTATCCGGTACCATCACGCCGGATGTCATGCAGGAAGCACTGGAAGCCTATCAGCGGGTGTACCGGCAGTATGATGCAAGCTCCATCAACGATATCCCGGACGAGGTATTTTATAAAGAACTTGCCCGGTATCAGCCTCTTGTGAACAGCGCAAAGGAAGCCTTTGCCGACTCGAAAACCGGCATGGCACCGGGCGTGATGGGGCTGACCGCAGAGGATATGCAGAACTTTTACAACCAGCTCCCCAAACGGCTGGAATCGGTGATCTGGCTGGAACAAAGCGGAAAGCCCGGCTATGAGCAGGCGCAGGCCATTGCACAGAAAAAGTTCGATGCTGTACAAAAACCGTTCACCTATTCATTTGGGGTCAGTTCAGACGCAATGGATTACCAGACCCTGTTGAGCTTGCTGCTCACCCTGCTGTGTGCGGTGATTGCGGCCCCGGTGTTTGCATCGGATGCACAGACCGGGGCGCAGGACATCCAACTGTGCACAAAAAACGGCGGTCTGCGGCTAGCAGCGGCAAAGCTGGCGGCGGCGTTCAGTATCACAGGGGCGGCGTATCTGCTCTGCGGCGTGGTGTGGATCCTGGTCACGAATGCTCTGTTTGGCTGGGAAAGTACCCAAACTTCCGTGCAATGGCTGTTTTCTGTGACCAGCCTGCTGCCGTATACCGTTGGCCAGATGGAGTGGGTCATGCTGGTGGCAAACTTCCTGATCTTCTTTGCGGAGGTGGCCTTTGTGCTGATGGCATCCGTATGGGCCAAGAACAACCTGACCGCTTTGTCTGTGGCGCTGATCAGTGTGGTGGCACCGCTGATCGCTTATATGGTCGTGCCGGGCTCCTTTGGAGAATGGCTGTCCACCCTGCTTCCGGCAGGAGGCATTGGGCTTTCCAACGCATTGATGTATAAAATGATCGGTTTTGATTTTCTCTATGCAGGCGGGCATGCCTTCTTTCAGGCCGATGTACTGCTGGCATCGGTACCGATCAAGATCGTTCTGCTCGTTGGACTGGCAGCATGGGGGTATCTGCGAAAGACCAGGGTGGCTTAAACGGAAACGCTGCCCCAAAAGGTCATCCGATGCATAGAAAACGGCATCGGATGACCTTTTGTGTCTGGAACTCCCTGCCAGGAATCAAAGTTGATGCACAGTGATGTGCAGGAGGACTGGACAACAAAAGAGCGTTGAGTCGTTGGACTTGATGCTCTTTTTTTGTTTGTGTACCCCGAAAAATTGATGAACAAAAAGAAAAATTAAAAAAATTCTCTTGAAAGCTGTAACAAAAGGGTGGGAATTGCGTTAATTGGATAGAAACAGTTGATCAGAATGAAAAGCGGAGGTGAAGGTATTTTATGAAAGTCAAAGAAAACCCATCTCTTATTTTGGCGTTCCATGGGATGCTTGGGCGGAAAAAGCAGACCAGCCTGTTGCTGATCCTGCTGACGATGGTTTTTTCGTTCCTGACAGCAGCCACGATTTATTCTGGCAGCTCTGCCCAGGCGTTGCAGGATACCCGATGCGAACTGTACGGCGAGTGGCAATACCTGAGATTATCGGATACGGACACGGATGCTGCACAGGTGCGGGACAATCTGCCCGCGTCCGCAAAAGCCAGCACGGCAATTCAGGATGGGATCGTTCTTGGTGCAGACAATGGGCTGGCGGGCGGTATCGGAACCGTAGACAGCGCCTTTGCACAACTGGGGCGTATCGTGCCGATCAGCGGAAACTTTCCTGCACAACCGGATGAGATCGCTATGACGACAACGTTGTTGGATGCGTTGGGCTGTTCCTATGATCTGGGGCAGACGATCACGCTGAAGGTCGCAGACAATGATTATGACCCGTTATCCGGTTCCGGTAAGATCGTGGAACAGACCTATACCCTGTGTGGTGTTCTTCCGGCCTATGACGTCTATTGGAATCTTGGCAGCAACCTGACGGTCAGTGCAGTTGTCGTTGAGCCGCTTGCGCTGGCTGGGCAAAAATTCCAGACCTTCTACGATTTGAATGCGGACACCGTAGGTACTGCATCGGATGATCCGGATTTCATTGCAAATGAATATGCCTATCCGCAGGAAGATACGGTGTCTTCTTCGTTGACGTTCCTGCTGATGATCGCAATCCTGGTCAGCTTCTTTGCCGTTGCGCAGTATTTTGTGATCGTGCTTCATAAACGAGTGCAGACACTGCATACATTTCAAATCCTTGGCGCAAGAAAACAGGACTTACACCGGATGTGCCTGTGGGAAGCTCTTTTTGCAGGTCTTGCGGCAGTTTTCCTTGGTTTTGCACTTGGGTGTGGTGCTGCCGCCATAGGGCTTGGACTGCAAAAACAGCTTTCGTTCTTTGCAGTTCCTTTTGCATCGTTGATCCTGCTTGCCGTACTATTTTTGATTGCTGTGCTGTTGGGCGCATTCCTGCCGGCTGTTCTGACCCGCCCAAAGGCAGCACAGAAGAAGGAAAGCAAGGCCAAAAAGTTCCATTTGGCGCAGCTTCCGCTTGCACCGCAGGTCGGCGTTGGCTGTGCGGTCTTGCTGATCGCAGTCAGCTGCCTTTATGTCGGATGGCGTGTCATGCTGCCGTATAATCTGGATGCGCCGTATGCTTGTCTGTCCATCAAGATGAACGGAACGTCCGGGATGCCATTTTCTTTGAAAGAAGATCTTGCAGCATTGCCCGGTGTGGAAGATGTTTCGGCTGCGATCAACCTGACCGACACCTACAGTATTACTTCGGACAAGATCCGGAGCAGCCAGATGCTCTCCGAGATCCGGGTCAAGGACAACGGATTTTATACGGGCGTTCCGAATCTCATGCATAATGCCTCGAATGGGACGCTGAATACGTTCGTTTGCGCCCTGCCGGATGATGAACTGGAACGCATTGCCGAGGATGCAGACGTTCCGGAAAACAGCATGGATGCACTGCTGGCCGGAGATTCTGTTCTGCTCCGGTGGGGAGATTGCTATTATGATCCCGCTGCGGATGAATATTACCAGGGCTTCCAACCGGATGGCAGTACGTTGGCGGAACCGGTCTTCTCGGCCGGTGATAAGCTGAGCATCCAATACCAGCGTTATACCGGGCAGGATGAAGCCGGAAATGATGTTTATCAGACGTATGCCGCCGAGCTGCCCATTGCTGGCATTGTAAAATCTATGGCAGATTACACACTGCTGACAACAGATCGGATCTTCTACAATGGCATGGTCTTTGTCAGCACGGCTCTTTATCATAAAATGTTTGAAGGCGCAGGAAGCTACCATATGGAAAAAGAAGGATACAGCAGCCTGAATGTAAAGCTGGCTGCCGACAATAACTTCTCGCTGCGGCGTTCCATTGCATCCATTGCCACACGCAGAAATGGGATTCTGAGCGCAGACAACTACGATCTGCTCAGCCAAAGCTATACGGAAGGAACGCAAAGTGCATTTCTGGTCGGAATTCTGGCGGTACTTGGTGTTCTTCTGGGCTGCGCTTTGCTGGTCGTCCTGAACCTTTCTGCCTATGAGGTCCAGCAGCGGTTGTCCCTTCTCCTGACGCTGGGCGTTTCCCCGAAAAAACTGGTGTGTTCTTATGCAAAACTGGTGATTCCGGTGATCGTTGGAACTACGCTGATCGTCAATATCCTTGTATCTGTGGCAGTTTCACACATTGTCCCGATTCAAAGCATTCTGGATCTGATCCGGATCCATGCAGAAGGACGTGTATTTGAATTTCACAGACCTGTGGGAAGTCAGATCCTGGTCAGCATTCTGCTGATGGGATTCTGGCTGGGCGCGGCTTTGCTGCCGGTTTTCTCCTTTATTCGGAAAAAAGCATCGAAGGGGGACATCTTATGAAAGACAAAATTCTGGAAGCTGTGCAAATTTCCAAAACCTATGGTGAGGGTGAAAGTGCGGTTCAGGCATTGAAAGCCAGCGATCTGACGATCTGGAAGGGGGAATTTGCGTCCATCATTGGTTCCAGCGGCAGCGGGAAATCCACTCTTCTGAAGATCCTGGGAGGACTGCTGCCGCCCACGACCGGAAACGTTCTGCTGGATGGGCAGGACCTCTATGCGATGAATGCAGAGCAGCTTGCACAGGTGCGACGGCAAAAAATTGGCTTTATTTTTCAGGACTTCCGGCTGTTCCCGGAGTATACGGTGCGGGACAACATTCTGATCCCATTTTATCTCGACCATCGGACACCGGACGAGCAGATGCTCCGCAAACTGACGGAAATTCTTGGAATCGCAGAGAAACTCGATGCTTGTCCTTCTCAGATTTCGGGTGGACAACAGCAGCGTGTGGCAATCGCCCGCGCACTGATCGGGAAACCGCGCATTGTCTTTGCGGACGAACCGACCGGAAATCTGGACACCAGAACGGGTGAGGACACCATGAAGCTCCTGACAGAATGTGCAGCAGAATTCGGACAGACCCTGATCGTTGTCACCCACAACCCGGAGATCGCGAAGAAAGCGCAGCAGATCATCCGAATCGAGGATGGGTGCATCATAAAAGGACTTTAAAATCAAGACCCCGCGTTTTCACGCGGGGTCTTGATTTTCTGAACAGGAGATTTTTTATTGTGGCAGAACGCTTCTTTTTACAGGAACAACGTCACGCTTTTACATCCCGTTTCCGCAGCAGGCCCCATGCCAGTAAAAACATCGTCCCCAGCCAGAAGATGCAGCTGAAGGCAAACAGCCCGTAGCTGCCAGCCAGAGCATCCGCACTTTTGTTGGAGTTCATACCCAGTTGCATCAGAGAATAGGGCCACAACAGCCCATGCCCCTTGGAGCTGATAAAGATGCCGGTAATGCCGCCCAGCAGCCCCAGAAAAATGGGCACGGCAAAGCTGCGGATGACCATGGCCAGCACCAGCTGTGCAGCAATGACAGCCAGCGCACCCAGCAGTCCCCGCAGTAAAAACAGAGGTAAGGTGACCGGCGGCAGCCCGGGCAGATGGGCAAATACCTTGCCGCAGAACACGAACAGTGCAAACACAAACGCATGGGTCAGCAGCGCCAGCTTTGTCACCACCGCAAACTTTGCGGCAAACAGGTCCAGCGGCGGTACGGGGCTTGCCATGATAAGGTTCCAGTTGTGCCCCAGATGTTCCAGCCGCCACAAGTAGGCAGCATAGGTGGCTACCATGGCAGGGAAGAAGAGCATGGAATAAAACAGGGTGTGCTGGGTCCACAGGCTATACCAGCCGTCGGTGAGGATCTCAAGATTTTGCAGATAATTGAAAGTGCCGTAGGTGGCGGAAAGAATGGGCAGCACAAAGAACATTGCCCAGATGGGGGATGCGTGGAGTTTGCGGTTCTCCGCAAGAATACAGCGTTTCAGCATGGTTTTATACCTCCTCGTCCTGTACCTTGCGCCACGCAAGGGCAAACAGCACAGCGCCCAGCGCAAGGGTGAAGGCCAGCAGCACCCAGTTGAAGGGGCGGGTGCCGTAGGTGACGGTGTGGGTAGCCTTGTCCCAGTTCGCCACTTCGTAGGCGCTCAGAGGGATGTAGTACCCAAAGGGCACAAAGTAACTGGCAAGCGGCGGCATAAAAGCAGAGAACAGCCCCACCAGCGCCCCTACAATGCCCACGCAGAGCGCCGGCAGGGGATTGCCCACCCACAGCATCAGCAGAAATTCGCCAAAGAAGAGCATTGCATCCACAGCCAGCGTGCAGATGAACAGATAGACCAGCTGCCCAGTGGGAAAGGCTTCCGTGTAGCCGTGCACGATGCCCAGCAGGACGGCGGCACCCGTTTCCAGCAGAGTCACCAGCAGAATTTCCAGCAGGCCAAAGGCGGCTTTGCCCGCAAACAGGCTGCGGCGCTCCTGCAGGGTGTAGAGGAGCTTTGGCATACTGCCTTTGACCTCGATCTCCCACAGGCGGCTGGCAAGCACGGCCATCAGCACCGGCATCAGAATGGCCTCGATGACCGGGATGCTGTAAAGCAGGGCACTGTAACCGTTGGCAAGTTCTTCAGGGTCAGAGGGAGCAAGCCCGCCCACCCACAGCACGACAATGCCGGGGATGAGCAGGCAGAGAGCAAGGTCATGCCTACGGTGGGCTTTTTGCAGTTCTGCACGGAAAGCTGCCATCTTACGCCACCTCCCCGTTGTTCTGGGTCAGGCTGAGGAAGATCTCTTCCAGATTCTTTGTCTGGGCGGTCAGCCCGACCACACCGACACCGTTTTCGGCCAGCGTGCTCACCAGTGCCGCCAGTGCTTCGTCCGGCAGGGCAGGCAGTTCCAGCACATCCGGGTGCTGTGCCTGTGTCACCGCCCGGATGCCCTGTCGGTTCAGCACCGCAATGCTTTTGGGAACATCCAGCACCCGCAGCAGGATCCCGCCGCGGCTGTGCTTCTGCAAGGCCTGCAAAGAGCCCTCAAACAGCATTTTTCCGTGGTTCAGGATGCCCACCTGCGTGACCATCTGCTCGATCTCGCCCAATAGGTGGCTGGAGATCAGCACGGTTGCCCCGGTGGTTTCCGGCATGGAGGAGATCAGGCTGCGCATTTCCTGAATGCCGGCCGGGTCCAGACCGTTGGTGGGTTCATCTAAAATCAGCAGTTTGGGGCTGCCCAGCAGAGCCATGGCAATGCCCAGCCGCTGCTTCATGCCCAGCGAATACTGCCCCACCTTCCGGTTGGCATCGGCAGTCAGGTGGACGATCTCCAGCACCCGGTCAATGTCCTTGTGGGCAACGCCTTTCAGGTCGGCCACGATGGCCAGATTTTCCCGGGCCGTCAGATGCAGATAGCCGGAGGGGGATTCGATCAGGCTTCCGGTCTGCCGCAGCAGGGGGATGCGGTTTGTTTCGTTCATGGTATGGCCCAGCAGTTCCACGCTGCCGCCGGTGGGGTGCACCAGCCCCAGCAGCATCTTCATGCTGGTGGATTTGCCCGCACCGTTCGGGCCTAAAAAGCCGTAGACGCACCCTTGTGGGACGGTCAGGTTCAGATGATCGACCACGGTGCGGCCGTTGTAGCTTTTGCACAGGTCGTGTGTTTCAATGACAGGTTTCATAGAGGATGCTCCTTTCTTGTTCGCTTGGAACACCCACAGTTTACCTCGGCGGGCTTAAGCTCCGCCGAAGCCTGTCTTAATCTGCGCTTAAATTTTCGCAAAATCCGGACATTTCCGGCCAGAACGTGTTATAGTGGGAACAGAAAATGACCGGAGGAACACCGCGATGAACACGATCCAACAGGCACACATTTTACTTGTAGATGACAACACCGATCTGCTGCGGCTGCTCGAAGAGCAGCTGCGTGGGGCAGGCTATCAGAACATCCGCACCGTGCAGAACTGTGCCGCCGCACAGACCGCCTTTGCAGCCGAGATGCCGGAACTGATGATCCTGGACATCAACCTCCCGGACGGGGACGGGTTTTCGCTGTTTCGTACCCTGCGGGCAAAAGCCGATGTGCCGACCCTGTTCCTCTCTGCGCGGGACGCCGATGCCGACCGCTTGTTCGGGCTGGGACTGGGCGCAGACGATTACCTGACCAAGCCCTTTCTGATGCAGGAACTGCTTTTGCGGGTGCAGCACCTTTTGCAGCGTGCTTACCGGACCGAGCTTTCCCGGACAAAAGCAGCAATCTTACAGCTGGGCGACCGGAGCGTGGACCTGCACGATGCCCTTGTGACCCTGCCGGACGGAACTACCCTTGCCCTGACAGCGACCGAGCGGACGCTTTTGCGCAAGCTGGCCGAAAACCGCGGGCATATCGTGACCTACGATGCGCTGTGCGAAACGGTGTGGGGCGCGGATTATTATGGGTATGAAAACAGTCTGGGTGTTCATATCCGGCATCTGCGGGAAAAGCTGGAACCGGAGCCGGGCAGGCCGCGCTTTCTGCAGACGGTGCGCGGTATCGGGTACAAGCTGGCAAAGGAGGATGCACGATGAAAACCTTTGTGCGGCTCATCCGGCGGTATGTTCTGGCGGCGGTGGGCATCGTTCTGCTGCTGGTGTTTCTGGGCCTTGGGCTGCTGGTGTTTCTGGGCTGGCAGGAAACGACCCATCTGCCGCAGAGGACCTATGCGTCCAGCGAAATTGCGGATGCCATGGTGGAAACTCCGGCGGGGCTTGCCCTTGGCGCAGCGCACACCCCGGAAGAATGGATGGACGGCTATGCATGGGCCATGGTGCTGGACGACACCGGAAATATCCGGTGGAGTTACGCTTTGCCGGACGCGCTGAACCACGCCTATACCACCGGAGAAGTGGCAGGGTTTGCCCGCTGGTATCTGGACGATTATCCGGTGTTCTGCTGGGCAGAGGACTATGGCCTGTTCGTCATCGGGCTTGCCAGAGGTAGTTTGTGGAAATGCAGCATTTACACCTCGCCGGAGTACATCCTGAACCTTGCCAAAACCATTCCGCTGGGGTTTGGGCTGCTGTTGCTGCTGGCAGCGATCTGCTGTTTTCTGCTCAGCTGGCAGGGAGCCAAGCGGCTGGAAACGGTGGCTTCCGGGCTGGATGCGCTGGCCGAGGGGCAGACCGTACAGTTGCCTACGGAGGGCTTTGCCGGGGAGCTGGCCGAAAAGCTGAACCAGACCAGTGCGCAGCTGCAAGCGCGGAACGAACTGCTGGCCCGGCGGGACGATGCCCGCACCCAGTGGATCGCCGGGGTCAGCCACGATGTGCGCACCCCGCTGGCGCTGATCCTGGGCTGGGCGGAGCAGCTGGAGCGGGACGCCGTCCTGCCGGAAACTGCCCGGCAAAAGGCCGGAGGCATCCGTACCCAGAGCGAAAAACTCCGCACCCTGATCGAGGACCTGAACCTGACCAGCAAGCTGGAATATGGAACACAGCCCCTGCGCAAGCAGGAATTTGCGGCGGGGCCGCTGTTCCGGGAGCTGGTGGCGCAGTTCTGCGAAAGTCCGCAGGCGGAGACCTGTGAGGTGTCGCTGCAGCAGACCGCTGCCGCAGAGCAGGCGAAACTCTGCGTGGACCGTGCCCTGCTGGAACGATTGCTGGAAAACCTGCTGGGCAACAGCATTCGGCATAATGCGGCACCCGTAGAGATCGAGGTGCAGACGAATGTTGCCGGAAATCGCTTCTGCCTGACCGTCGCGGACAATGGCACAGGCTATCCGCCTGCCGTTCTGGCGGCACTGCAAGGCACGCCGCAGAACGAGCAGACCCCGCACATTCTGGGACTTCATGTGGTGGAACAGATCGCCGCCGCGCATGGCGGCAGGGTGACGTTCGGGCAGAATGCGCCAAACGGTGCAAAGGCAACGGTGTGGCTGCCCTGCGCTGAAAAAAAGGCCCCTGTTGCTTTTGGTCAGAATGTGGTAAAATGAAACCATCAAGTTACACAGGAGGCGCTTTCATGCTCAAACGTCTGCGCGCAGCTCACCCCATTTTGTATTGCATCCTTGCCGAGGTACTGTTCCTCGGCTCCCTGTTTTTGTCCAGTCTGGTGCTGACCGTCGCGCTGGTGGCGGCCGGGGCAGATTTTTCCGGTCTGGATGAATATCTTCTCAGCCTTGTACAGGAGCTGGTGGGGGCAGGGGCGGCCTGGCTGCTGCTGCGCCGCACCGGGCGGCAGGGACTGCTGGGCCGCCGCGGCAGCGGCTTTTGGAACGGTCTGCTGGTGGGAATGTACCCGCTGGCATTCATCTGCTACAGCATATACAGCGCACTGATCTTTGAGCGGCCGGACACGCCGCTGCTCCCGGCGGGGCGTATCCTGAGCTTTCTGGCCTGCATGGCAATGGTGGGCGTGGCGGAGGAATTCCTGTTCCGGGGCGTCATTGCCGAAACGCTGCTGGAACACTTCGGCACCAGCCGGGCCGGTGTCTGGAAAGCCTGCCTGCTGTCCGGCGTGCTGTTCGGCGCGGCTCACCTGACCAACCTGTCCAGCTCGGCACCCTTCGGCGTGCTGATGCAGTGCGCGTTCTCGGCGTCGCTGGGAGCGCTGTTTGCGGCCATCTATTTCCGCACCGGCAACCTCTGGGTCACAGTATTCCTGCACGGGGCCATGGACATTGCCTCCATGCTCATCGGCGGGCTGTACGGTACCACGACCCTCTCCGAGAGCGTGAGCGGCTACGACGCCTCCATGCTGCTGACCGTGGTGGTATACCTGCTGCCCGTTGCGTTCCTGCTGCGGAAAAAGAAGCTGCCGGAGGTGCAGCTGTACTGGGGAGCGTACACCCAAAAATGAGGGCAGCAGGCAAAAAAATCCTTGCAATCTGCCCTGCAATCTGGTATACTGTATCTGTTACCGTGGTACGGGGCTGGGAGTATGCCCGCATACCGGGAAAACCGTTTCCCGCCGCTGTTCCATTGGCACATAAAATTTTATAAAGAGGTATAGTACTATGAACAAGCAGGAAGTTATGGCCAAAGTCGCTCTGACCGAGAAGGACACTGGCTCTCCCGAAGTCCAGGTCGCTCTGCTGACCGCTCACATCAACGAGCTGAACGAGCACCTGAAGAAGAACCCCAACGATCACCACAGCCGCCGCGGCCTGATGAAGATGGTCGGCCGTCGCCGCAATCTGCTGGCTTATCTCCAGAAGAAGGACATCGAGCGTTACCGTGCTCTGATCGCAACTCTGGGTCTGCGTAAGTAATTTAAACAGAGGGCAGGTACCGCAATGGTGCCTGCCCTTTGCTTTTGTATACAACTGGCAGCGGCTGCGTATTGCAGCAGTAAATCGAACGCCTGTGCCTGCAGCGGGTACGGACGCTGGATTTATTGCTATGATGCGCGTGTCACCGCCTTTTGGATAGGAAAACAAGTCCGAAAAACAAGGAGGCAAAAACAATGGCAATTGAATTTGGTTCCCGCAAAGAGACCTTTGAAAACTACAAGGTCTACGAAACCATGCTGGCAGGCCGCCCGTTCAAGGTTGAAATGGGCAAGATGTGCGGTCTGTCCAATGCCAGCGCGCTGATCCGCTACGGCGAGACCTGCGTGATGTGCAATGTCGTCATGAGCCCCAAGCCCCGCGAAGGCGTTGACTTCTTCCCGCTGAACGTGGAATACGAGGAGAAGCTCTATGCCGCCGGCCGCATCCCCGGCAGCTTTATGCGCCGTGAGGGCCGCCCCGGTGAGCGCGCCATCCTGACCAGCCGCGTGGTGGACCGCCCCATGCGCCCGCTGTTCCCCAAGGAAATGCGCAATGACGTGTGCATCACCATGACCGTCATGAGCCTGGACCCGGACTGCAGCCCGGAGATCGCCGGCATGATCGGCGCTTCTCTGGTCACTGCTGTGTCGGACATCCCTTGGAACGGCCCCATCGGCGGCGTGCAGGTGGGCCTGGTGGACGGCCAGATCGTGCTGAACCCCACCCAGGAGCAGCGCAAGGTGAGCGACCTGGCCCTGACCGTAGCCGCTACCATGGACAAGATCGTGATGATCGAGGCCGGTGCCAACGAGGTGGACGAGGACACCATGCTGAATGCCATCAAGGCAGCGCATGTGGAGATCAAGAAGATCATCGAGTTCATCAACCGCATCGTGGCCGAGCGCGGCAAGAAGAAGATCGACTTCCAGGTCGTGGGCCTGGACATGGATGTGTTCCATGCCATCCAGAACAAGTATCTGGACGACTTTAAGGCCGCCATGGACACCGACGACAAGAACGTGCGTGACGCTGCGCTGCTGCCCATTATGGACAAGATCGCCGAGGAATACCCGGACCTGTCTGCTGCGGACCTGGACCTGGTGAGCTACAAGATGCAGAAGTTCGTCGTGCGCCGCTGGCTGCTGGACGAGGGCAAGCGTGTGGACGGCCGCGGCATCAACGAGATCCGTCCGCTGGCTGCAGAGGTGGGCATTCTGCCCCGCGTGCACGGTTCCGGTATGTTCACCCGTGGCCAGACCCAGGTGCTGACCACCTGCACTCTGGGCGGCACCAAGGACAACCAGCTCATGGATGACCTGACCGACGAGCAGACCAAGCGCTATATCCACCACTACAACTTCCCGCCGTACTCGGTAGGCGAGGCCCGCGCACCCCGCAGCCCCGGCCGCCGCGAGATCGGCCACGGCGCTCTGGCCGAGCGTGCTCTGGTGCCCGTGCTGCCCTCTCTGGAGGAGTTCCCCTACACCATCCGCTGCGTGTCGGAGGTGCTGAGCTCCAACGGCTCCACCTCGCAGGCTTCCATCTGCGGCTCTACGCTGGCTCTGATGGATGCCGGTGTGCCCATCAAGGCCCCTGTGGCCGGCATTTCCTGCGGCCTGATCACCGAGGGTGACCGCTGGATGACCATGCTGGACATTCAGGGCGTGGAGGACTTCCACGGCGATATGGACTTCAAGGTGGGCGGCACCCGCAAGGGCATCACCGCCATCCAGATGGATATCAAGATCGACGGCCTGACCTACGACATCATTGCCGAGGCCTTCGAGAAGTGCCGCAAGGGCCGCCTGTATATCCTGGACGAGATCATCAAGCCCGTCATCGCCGAGCCGCGCCACGAGCTGAGCCGCTACGCTCCCAAGATGTTCAGCATGATGATCCCCACCGACAAGATCAAGGACGTCATCGGCAAGGGCGGCAAGGTCATCCAGGACATCTGCGCTACCTGCAACTGCAAGATCGACGTGCAGGAAGACGGCCATGTGTTCGTCTCTGCCGTGGATCAGGAGGACGCAAAGCGCGCCATCTTTACCATCAAGACCATTGTGGAGGACCCCGAGATCGGTGCCATCTACAAGGGCAAGGTCACCCGCCTGATGAACTTTGGTGCGTTTGTTGAGATCGCACCGGGTAAGGAAGGTCTGGTGCACATTTCCAAGCTGGACACCAAGCGTGTGGAGCGCGTGGAGGATGTGGTCGCCGTGGGCGACGCCATCGTAGTCAAGGTGACCGACATCGACCAGCAGGGCCGCATCAATCTGAGCCGCCGCGACGCCATCCTGGCTCTGGAAGCCAAGCGCGCAGAGCAGGCCCAGCAGTGATCTGATGGGGACCCCGTCAGGCAGACCGTAAGAATATGATGAAAGATCCGCTGTTTCTCCAAAGGAACGGCGGATTTTTTGTGCTGGACGCACTGCGTCTGTGCGCGGTATAATCAGAAAAAAGCGGACAGCATGAAAGGAAGAAAACCCATGGAAGAACATCACATTCCGCAGGCGGTGCAGATCCGCAATGCCCATGTCCACAACCTCAAGAACATTGATGTGGACATCCCACTGCACCAGATCGTGGGCATTGCGGGCGTGTCCGGCTCCGGCAAATCCTCGCTGGCACTGGGCGTGCTGTATGCGGAGGGCTCCCGGCGCTACCTGGATGCCCTGTCCACCTACACCCGCCGCCGGATGACTCAGGCCGCCCGGGCGGGCGTGGACGAGGTGCTGTACGTTCCGGCTGCGCTGGCCCTGCACCAGCGGCCCGGCGTCCCGGGCATCCGCAGCACCTTTGGCACCGGGACCGAGCTGCTCAACAGCCTGCGGCTCATGTACTCCCGTCTGGCCAGCCACCGCTGCCCCAATGGGCATTATCTGGCCCCATCGCTGCGGGTGGCGGCCGGGAAAGAGCTGCTCTGCCCGGAATGCGGGGCGCAGTTTCTGGCCCCGTCGGCCGAAGAGCTGGCCTTCAACTCGCAGGGGGCCTGCCCGCAGTGCGGCGGCATCGGCACGGTGCGCACGGTGGACCCCGCTACGCTGGTGCCGGATGATTCCCTGACCATCGACGAGGGTGCCGTGGCCCCGTGGAACAGCCTGATGTGGTCGCTGATGACCGACATCTGCCGGGAGATGGGCGTGCGCACCAATGTGCCCTTCCGGGACCTGACCGCGCAGGAAAAGGAGATCGTGTTCCACGGTCCGGCGGAGAAAAAGCACATTTTCTATCACAACAAGAATTCCAATCAGGCAGGGGAACTGGACTTTACCTATTTCAATGCGACCTACACCGTGGAAAACGCGCTGGCCAAGGTCAAGGACGAAAAAGGCATGAAGCGGGTAGAAAAGTTCCTGAAAGAGGACATTTGCCCTGCGTGCCATGGCACCCGCCTTTCGGCAGCGGCCCGCGCCCCCAAGCTGCGGGGCCTCTCGCTGGATGAGGCCTGCCGGATGCCCCTTTCGGAGCTGGTCGGCTGGGTGCAGGGCGTGCCGGACAGCCTGCCTGCAGAGATGCGACCGATGGCGGAAAACATTGTGGAATCCTTCACCGGCCCGGCAAAACGGCTGATGGACCTGGGGCTGGGCTACCTCACGCTGGACCGTGCGGCCTCGACCCTTTCCACCGGAGAGCGCCAGCGCATGCAGCTGGCCCGCGCTGTGCGCAACCGCACCACCGGGGTGCTCTATGTGCTGGACGAACCCAGCATCGGCCTGCATCCCTCCAACATCGTGGGCCTGACCGGCGTGATGCACGACCTGATCGCGGACGGCAATTCGGTGATCCTGGTGGATCACGACACGCAGATTTTAAAGGAAGCAGACTGGATCGTGGAAATGGGGCCGGAAGCCGGGGCAAAGGGCGGCCATGTGATCGCACAGGGCACCATCCCGGCCATCGAGGCGGACCCGGCGTCCCAGATCGGGCCCTTCCTCTCCGGAAAGGCGGACACCCTGCGGCGAAAGCGCGCATTGGCGGACGCCCTGTTTGCACAGGGAACACTCCATCTTTCCACCGCGCAGCTCCACACGGTGAAGCCGCTGGAAGTAGACCTGCCCAAGGGGCGGCTGACCGTCGTGACCGGCGTGTCCGGCTCCGGCAAGACCACGTTGGTGCTGGAGAGCCTTGTTCCGGCACTGGAAGCCCGCATCGACGGCAAGACACTGCCGCCGCATGTCCGCGCCCTTGACGCGGAGGGCATCGCCCACGTCAAGCTCATTGATGCGACCCCCATCGGGATCAACGTCCGCTCCACCGTTGCCACCTACGCAGGCGTCCACGATGACCTGCGCAGGCTCTTTGCGCGGTCGCCGGACGCAAAGGCACACGGCTACAAAGCCGGAGATTTTTCCTACAACACCGGGTCCCTGCGCTGTCCCGGCTGCGACGGCACCGGCGAGGTGAGCCTGGACGTGCAGTTCCTGCCGGATGTGAACATCCCCTGCCCGGACTGCCGTGGTTCCCGCTATGCCCGGGCGGCCGGACTGGCAAAACTGACCGGCCCGGCGGGGCAGACGGCCTCGCTGCCGGAGCTGATGGACATGGACGTGAACACGGCCATCAATTTTTGCCGGAACATGAAAACGGTCTGCCAGAAGCTGAAGGTCCTGCAGCAGCTGGGCCTTGGCTACCTGACTCTGGGCGAGGAAACGCCCAGCCTTTCCGGCGGCGAAGCCCAGCGTCTGAAGCTGGCCAGTGAGATCGGCCGGACCCAGACCGATTCCGTGTTCGTGTTCGACGAGCCGTCCATCGGCCTGCACCCGCTGGATGTGCAGGTGCTGCTGGGGGTGTTCCAGGCCCTGCTGGACAATGGTGCGACTGTGGTGGTCATCGAGCATGACCTGGATGTCATCCGCAATGCGGACTACATCATCGACATGGGCCCCGGCGGCGGAGATGCCGGCGGGCGGATCGTGGCCTGCGGCACCCCGGAGCAGATCTGTAACGACCCGGCCAGCATCACCGGGCGGTATCTGCGCCGCTGACGGCTGCAGTTTGCTGTTGTGTTTTGCGTCCGGATATGCTATCATCGGGCCAGAAGCAATGCGAGGAGGAGTTTTCTATGATCCAATTTGGCCTGCGTCTGCACGACGCCGAAAAGCTGCCCCTGGAGCAGGTGCTCCCGCTGGTACGTCAGCGGGGTTTCACCTGCGCCCACCTGGCCCTGAGCAAATCCCTCAAGGAGGTGCCCAACACGCCGAGCGCCCTCACCCCCGGTTACGCCGCCTATCTGCGCCGCCTGTTTGCCCAGAACGGCATTGACATTGCCGTGCTGGGCAACTACCTCAACCTGGCCCACCCGGACGAGGACGCTCTGCACGCCATCCAGGAAAAATACTACGCCCACATCCGCTTTGCCAGCTTGCTGGGCTGCGGTATGGTGGGCACCGAGACCGGTGCACCCAACGCGGAGTACAAGTTCTGCCCGGAGTGCCGCAGCGACGCGGCCCTTGCCACCTTTATCAAGAACTTCAAGCCGGTGGTGCGCTGCGCCGAGCAGTATGGTGTGACCATTGCCATCGAGCCGGTGGTCAAGCACATCGTGTACGATGCCAAGCGTGCCCGCACCGTGCTGGACGAGATCGGCAGCCCCAACCTGCAGATCCTGCTGGACCCGGTGAACCTGCTGAATATGGAAAACGTGGACGCCCGCGAGGAGGTGTTCGCCGAGGCCATTGAGCTGCTGGGCAAGGATGTGGCCATGATCCACTTCAAGGACTTCCTGCGCGAGGACGCCGGCGGGCAGCTGGCCGCCACCGGTGCCGGGCAGGGCGGCATGGGCGATTACCGCACCATCCTGCGCTTTGCAAAGCAGGAAAAGCCCTATATCTTTGCAACGCTGGAGAACACCACCCCGGAAAACGCGGTGGAATGCCTGAACTACCTGAAAAAGCAGTACGACGAGTGCTGAACACTTTATAACAAGAAAAACATCTGCAAGCTTTGCCCGGAATGGGGCAGCTTGCAGATGTTTTTTGTATCAGATGAAGTTTATGGTTCGGCCTTTTACAAATTGCAATTAAGAAGTAGTTTCGCTGAAAATGCCCAGAGCGAAAGCGGAGGACATTAAGATCATTCCAGATCCAGCTTATGCTCCATCAGCCAGCGGGTCAGCAGAAAGTACCCTGCGGCAAAGGCAATGCTGACCGCCAGCCCGAACAGGGTGGTGAACGCACTGGGCGCAGCGATGGAAACATCTACACCGCCAAGGGTGGGATCGGAAACAGCCTGCAGCATGTCGGCACTGCTGACACCGGAGCTCAGCCAGTTCTGCAGGAAGGACAGCAGGAAAAATGCCAGAATACCGGCCGGGACCATGTGCTTTTTGAACTGGTGGCCGATCATGCATGCGGCATAGATGCACAGGATGCTGGACACCAGTGCCACCAGCCCATTCAGCGTTTCAAAGATCAGCCAGAGCCACCCGGAGCTGCCGGTCATGCGGAAGATCTCTCGGAAGATCTCTACCACTTTCTGCCACAGCTCCGGCAGCTGCTGCAGGGCCGCGCTGTTCAGAGACAGAGCCAGCAGCATCACCGCAAAGGAGAAAATACCCACGATGCTGCTGCAAAGCATCCAAACTACGCTGGAGATCAGCTTGGAAAGGATGAGCTGGCTTTCCGTCACCGGCAGGGTGTGCATCAGGTAGCCTTCGCGGCCCAGCAGATTGCGGGTGAAGCGGGTGACAATGGTCATCACGGACACCACTGCCACCGCAACGGCTACGACCATGTAGGCGAACAGCAGCAGAGATGCAAAGTTGTCCTTGGAAGAGCTGCGCAGGGAAAAGCCGCTCAGCACTGCCAGCGCAACAAGGGCCAGATACAGCCCGCCATAGGTGCGGCCGGTGGCCTTGAATTCATATTTTAACAGCTGTTTCAGCATTTGAATACCTCCCGGAAATATGCATCCACGCTCATGCCCTCGGTCTCGCGCAGCTCTTCGGCATTGCGGTGGGCGAAAACCCGGCCATCCTTCAAAAAG
>ENA-OPVL01000637-OPVL01000637.1-human-gut-metagenome-genome-assembly--contig:-NODE-637-length-23212-cov-3.876711_pt1 | contig 23212 bp, 16 predicted proteins | sample MGYA00241496_ERZ501984 | MGnify/ENA primary metagenome ERZ501984 (study PRJEB25962, sample SAMEA2042986) | human gut metagenome | biome: human gut; feature: human-associated habitat; material: faeces... | reverse complement strand
GCTGTGTCACGCCTCCAAAAGCCACAAAACCAGCAATTACCAGCGGAATCACATACCGGTACTTAATCTTCTGTTCATACTTCGGTCCCTTGACCAGTAGGATCAAAAGCCCCAGCACCACAATTCCGATCAAAATACATCCGATCACCACACCATAAAACGGCAGATATTTCTGCATGATCGCACCAACTTCTGACCAGTGATCTCCAGGATAATTAGAAGGCTGATCAAACAGTTTTCCTTCTACTGTGTATCTCTGGATACTCTGTCCCAGCATATTTGTAGCTTCTTCTGTGATGTTGGAGAATGCAGGTACTAAAGAGCAATCATCAACCAGTACTTTGTTTCCTTCAGCTGTGTTTGCCAGCCAGTCAAGGAAATCTTTTGCTGCTGCCTGCTGTTTTTCATCGTTACATTCTTTATCGATCATAACCTGTTTGGTAGCACCACCACAGATGTAATCATTTACGTTAGCATTTTCTTCTGTTCCGTTCTGCGGTACCGGCATGATTCCGATTTCAGTATCGTCTTCAATGTAATCAGAAATCTCTGCCCATGCCCAGTTTCCGTTGAACCAGAAAGCGGTTTTTCCGTCTGCCAGGTCAATTGCCATCTCATCGTAATCTGCGCCGAGTGGATCGCCCTTTGCTACGTTGTACTCTTTTAACAGGTCAAAGGTATTCAGGAACTCGTTCATGCGGGTGTAGTCCGGCAGATATAAGGTTCCGTCCTTCAGCTCGTTGATGACTTCTGCTGCACCGTCGGAGGTTCCGTTGTATGTCTCGTAGATGTACTGCAGCTGGTGTGCTCCAAGGGACCAGTCTTCTTTTGCCATGGAGATCGGATTCTTCATTCCGTTGTCCCGCAGGCTCTGGAGAAGTGCTGCGAAATCGTCCTGGGTTTTGATATCGGATGGATCGAACTCGGTACCTAAGGTATCTTCAATCACGCTCTTGTTGTAGATAATACCGCGGCCCTCGATACAGAGCGGGAAGCTGTAAACCTTTCCGTTGATTTTGGTCAGGTACTCTTCTGCCTCGCCGGTCCATGCTTCATTGCTTAAGTCGGCTGCTTTTTCTTCTGCCAGTGCAATGACATCGGTCGTATCCAGAATGGAAAGTGTCGGCGGGTTTCCGGAGTTGTAGAGGCTGACTACTTTGGTATAAGGAGAATCGCCGTCCGTTACCGGCATGATCTCAATATGTACGCCTGCTTTCTCCTCGAACACTTTTGCAATCTTTTCCAGTGCTGTCTGGATTTCTGCTTTTGTGTTCATGATGACGATACTCGTTCCGGAAAGCGACGTATCGTACTGGAAGGTATCGGTGGTCATGTCGATCGGCACTTCTTCTTTTACTGCGTTCGGGTCATCCGGATCGCTTGCGAAGCCGAAGGTGCATCCGGTCAGTGCAGAAGTAAGAAGCACGCCGGACATTCCAAGAGCTGCCGCCCTGGCACTAAATTTCTTTCTCATCACAATTCCTCCTGTTATCTCTGGACAGCTGGTCCTGTCCTTCGTTTTGTGTAACCGGTCAAGTAACCGGTTACTTTCGTTGTCTTTATCATAGCATTGACAGTGGGTTTCGTCAATATTTTCTTTACTTTTCGTGATTTTCCATAATTTTGTTTTCGGCTTTTGTGGAACTTTTACAAAACCGGTTACTTAACCGATTCCCGCTTGTTCCGGCGGGCGAGAAATGTTATACTATCTTCATATATTATTTGTTTTTTTCTGAAAGCTTACATGATTCACGCAACACTTTTGAAGGGAAGGACACTTGAACTTATGGCACGAAAAAAAAATGTAACCTTTAATGATATTGCACAGTACACGCATTTTTCCAAAACAACCATTTCCCGGTATTTCAACAACCCGGATTCCCTGACACCGGAAAATCAGCAGATCATTTCCGATGCACTGGATAAACTGAACTATAAAGAAAACAAAGTGGCAAAAATCCTCGCGAACGGACAGACCGAATTTGTCGGCGTCCTGATCCCGAGTCTCTCCATGAACTACTATTCCGAGATGCTGAATCAGATTCTTGCTTCTTATGAGAAATATGGCTATAAATTCCTCGTCTTCGCCGGAAACGGCCACGACGAGACGGAGCACCGCTACATTCAGGAGCTGATGTCGTACAAAATCGAGGGCCTCATCGTCCTCTCCCATACACTCTCCTCCCGCGAACTCTCCGATCTGCAGATCCCGGTCGTTGCAATTGAGCGCGAAGACCAGTTCGTCAGCAGTGTCAATACAGACAACTACCTCGGCGCGTACGAAGCGACTTCGCTTCTGATTCATAACCACTGTGATGTCCTGATTCATCTGAACTCACCGACCAAAGAAAATATTCCTGCCTACCGCCGTCTCGCCGGTTTCCAGGATGCCTGTGTAAAGGCCGGTGTACCGCACAAGGTTATCATTCGGGATTTTGGACTCTCCTATCAGGAAGCCGCAGCACCGCTGCAGGAAATTTTTGACAACATCGAACAAAAATATGCCGGTCAGAAAAAGGGCATCTTCCTCTCCAACGATGATCATGCCAATATTCTTTTAAATCTTCTGATCCGCAAATACCATACCCTGCCGGACGATTACGAACTCATCGGCTTCGACGGTGCGCCGATTTCCGAGCAGGCTATCTATCCGATCAGCACTGTCGGCCAGCAGATTGACCAGATTGCAGACGAGGCTGTTTCCCTTCTGGTCTCCCAGATGCAGGAACGGAAAAAACGCCACCCGGTGCCGCTTGCCCAGCCGGGTCACAAGACCGTTCCGCCGCTTCTGATCCGGCGTCAGACGACCACTTGATTTTAAAAGCAGATTTCTATCATAAAAATGTTTTTATCAAAAAAGTGTCATCCACCTGCGGGCTGTGTGCCCTGCAGTTTGTGGATGACACTTTTCTTATCTTCTTACTCTTTTTTAGTTCTGTCCGTAATAAGCATTTACACCATGCTTACGGTAATAGTGTTTATCCTGCAGCTCCTGCGGTGCCGGCTGGATTCTCGGGTTGATGGTCTCGGCACGGTATGCCATTTTGGCAACCTCTTCGAGGACAACAGCATTGTGAACAGCCTCATGCGCATCTTTGCCCCAGGTGAACGGTCCGTGGTTCTTGCAAAGAACGGCCGGAACGGCTTTTACATCTTTTCCCATCCGTTTGAACTCATTGACGATCAGATGGCCGGTGTTTTCCTCGTATGCCTCGTCAATCTCTTCTTTTGTCAGGCAGCGCAGGCACGGTACTTCACCGTAGATGTAGTCTGCATGGGTTGTTCCGTAGCACGGAATGCTTCTTCCCGCCTGTGCCCAGCTTGTCGCATAGGAGGAATGGGTGTGAACAATGCCGCCGATCTCCGGAAATGCTTTGTACAGCTCCAGATGGGTCGGGGTGTCAGAAGACGGACGGTAGCGTCCTTCTACTTTGTTTCCGTTCAGATCCATGACAACCATATCGTCCGGTGTCAGCAGGTCGTAATCCACGCCGCTTGGTTTGATGACGAACAGACCGCTTTCCCGGTCAATCTCGCTGACATTTCCCCAGGTAAAGGTAACCAGTCCGTATTTTGGAAGAAGCATGTTGGCTTCGTATACTCTTTTTTTCAGTTCTTCTAACATTGTGTTGTCCTTTCTGTCTTTCCCAAACGATGGTTCATTTTAAGCTCTCTACTGCTGCACGCTCAATCGGCAGGCCTTTTTTGTAGCGCTCGGTGAATACTTCAAATCCAGCGACGTCTGCCGGGTCCGGATCCATCTTGGTTCCGGCATTTCCTGCGAAGACTTTTGCATCGAGGTAATCCTCGAGTGTTTCATTCTCTTCTTTGTTGATCATATAAGAAGCCAGCAGTGCGATGCCCCAGGCTCCGCCCTCTCCTGCTGTCTCCATGACGGAAACCGGTGCGTCGATGGCACCTGCGAGGATCTTCTGGCCGACACCTTTTGTCTTGAAGAGACCGCCGTGGCCGAGAATCTGGTCGACCTGCACATGCTCCTCTTTCATCAGGATATCAAGGCCGACTTTCAGGGCGCCAAGGGAAGTAAACAGGTTGACTCTCATAAAATTTGCCAGATTGAATTTCGCATCCGGAGTACGTGCGAAGACAGGACGGCCCTCGTTGAAGCCGGTTACGTGCTCGCCGGAGAAGTAGTTGTAGGCAAGGAGTCCGCCGCAGTCTGCGTCGCCCTCCAGGGCTTTGTTGTACAGCTTGCCGAACAGATCATTCGTGCTGATTTCCATGCCGAAGGTCTGCGCAAATTCACGGAAGAGATTGACCCATGCATTCAGATCAGAAGTACAGTTGTTGGAATGAGCCATAGCTACCAGATGTCCGGACGGAGTGGTAACCATGTCGATTTCTTTATACGGTCTGGAGAGTTCTTTTTCCAGAACGATCATGGCAAATACAGAAGTTCCTGCGGAAACATTACCCGTACGTACTGCTACACTGTTTGTGGCAACCATGCCTGTTCCTGCATCACCTTCCGGAGGGCACATCGGGATTCCGGCTTTCAGTTTTCCTGTTACGTCGAGAAGTTTCGCACCTTCTTCTGTAAGAACACCGGCATCTTCACCTGCAACAAGGGCTTTCGGCATAATATCGCGAAGTTTCCATGAGAATCCATAAGGAGCAACCAGTTCATCGAATTTATCAACCATCTCCTGGTTGTAATCTGCCTTTGTGGTATCAATCGGGAACATACCTGCTGCGTCACCGATACCGAGAACTCTCTTTCCTGTCAGTTTCCAGTGGACATAAGCCTCCAGAGTTGTAATATAATCGATATCTTTTACATGTTCCTCGCCATTAAGAATTGCCTGGTACAGATGTGCGATACTCCATCTCTGAGGAATATTGTAATTAAACAGCTCCATCAGCTTTTCACTGGCTTCCCCTGTAATATTATTTCTCCATGTACGGAATGGTACAAGAAGTTCTCCCTCTTTGTTAAATGGCATATATCCATGCATCATGGCGCTGACGCCAAATGCACCTACAGATTCCAGTTCTATGTCATATTTTGCCTTCACATCCCTTGCCATATCCTGATAACAGTCCTGAATGCCTGTCCAGATATCATCAAGGCTATATGTCCAGACACCGTTTTCATAACGATTTTCCCATTCATGACCGCCAGATGCGATTGGCTGATTTTTATCATCTACAAGTACTGCTTTGATCCTGGTAGAACCAAATTCAATACCAAGCGCTGTTTTGTTAGCGAGAATCGCTGCTTTTGCTTCTGCTGCTCCCATTTTTATGTACCTCCCTGTTTCTCTGTTATTTATGATTACAGATCATTCGACAATCTATAATCATATATTGTTTGTACACCAATATTATTGCATTTCTTTTATTGTTTTACCATGGAAATTTTACGGTTTTAACATACTTTTTATTACTTTAAACTTCTCAGGGCGGCCATTCCAGGCAGTTAATTTCAGCCTGATATGACAGCCTCTGTATTAATTACAAAAATTATTATTTTCTGAATGCAAGTTCATTCCATCTCAGTTCATTCTTGAAATCACGAATATTTGTATCTTTATCAATGTAAACAGCTTCAATACCCATAGCTGCTGCCCAGTCACCCATCTGCTCTGCTGTCAGGTCATAGGAAAATGCTGTATGGTGGGCTCCGCCTGCAAGGATCCATGCTTCTGCACCTGTCTTAAGATTTGGCTGTGGTGTCCAGAATGCACTTCCTACAGGAAGCTTCGGCATCGGTTTCTCAACCTTCTTGCATTCCACATCGTTGATGATCAGACGGAAACGGTCTCCAAGATCGATCAGGGATGTTGCAATACCCGGGCCTGTCTTGCTTGTGAATACAAGTCTTGCAGGATCTTCTCTGTCACCCATGGAAAGCGGGCATACTTTAATGCCGATCTTACCATCTGCGACAGACGGGCATACCTCAAGCATATGAGACTGAAGGATTCCTTCTTTTCCAGGTACAAAGTTATATGTATAGTCTTCCATCATGGAAGTTCCTTTTGCATCTTTTACACCAGCTGTCATGATCTTCATCAGACGAACCATTGCAGCTGTCTTCCAGTCGCCTTCTGCACCGAATCCATAGCCTTTTTCCATAAGTCTCTGGATTGCAAGTCCGGGAAGCTGTTTAAGAGCACCCAGATCTCCAAAGTGTGTAACGATTGCCTGATAATTTTTCTCTTCCAGGAATTTCTCAAATCCGATCTCAATCTGAGCCTGAACTGCTACATGACGTTTAAATTCTTCCGGATCTCTTCCCTCAAGAAGAATATCATATTTGCTGTAGTATTCATCTACCAGCGCATCTACATCACCTTTAGCTACATCTTTTACATAATCAGCAATCTCATTTACAGGATAAGCATCAACTTCCCATCCGAATTTGATCTGTGCTTCTACTTTATCACCTTCTGTAACAGCTACGTTTCTCATGTTATCTGCTACACGACATACGCGGATATGGCTGCTCTCCATGATACCAACTGCTGTACGCATCCAGGAAGCAAGTCTTTCCTGAACATCTTTATCTGCCCAGTGTCCGACAATAACTTTTCTTTCGATTCCCATTCTTGTAACAATATGACCATATTCACGACCGCCATGAGCAGACTGGTTTTCATTCATAAAATCCATATCAATGGTATCATAAGGAATCTCCTCATTAAACTGTGTATGAAGATGGCAAAGCGGTTTTCTGTATTCTTTCAGACCAAGAATCCATGATTTTGCCGGTGAGAAAGTATGCATCCATGTGATAACACCTGCACAGTCCTCATCTGCATTTGCCTCATTAAATGTTTTACGGATCAGTTCGTTTGTGATCAGTGTTGGTTTCCATACTAATTCAAATGGAAGAACACCACTCTTGTTTAATTCCTCAACAATGATTCTGGAATGCTCAGCAACTTTTCTTAAGCACTCATCTCCGTAAAGATCCTGTGAACCTGTACAAAACCAGAACTTATAGTTTCTTCCTGTTTTCATGATAAAATTCCTCCCGGATTTATTTTTATTTTTTATTTATTTCATTTGTTTACAATATTTTTCTGCATGATCCCCGTATGATCAGTTCCGGATAAATCAGTCTTTCAACCTTACTTTCTTCTTCAGGAACTCCGTTGATCTTCTCAAGTATAAGCTCTGCTGCCATTTCTCCCAGCTTTTCCTGCGGATGAGCTATCGTTGTGATTCCGCTTCCTCGCTGAGCATACAGTGAATTGTCATAACCGGTAATGGAAATATCATCCGGTATCCTGACTCCCATTTTCTCCAGTTCTTCCATAACCTGAACAGCAATCTGATCATTGTAACAGACGATTCCATCCGGAAGCTGTCCGCTCTGTACCATTTCTTTTGCCATCAGTGCAGGTTTTACTTTCCTGTCCTCTGTATGAAACCAGACAACATCATCAGGATCATAGGCAATCCCTGACTCCTGTAAGGCCTTCACATATCCCTTGTGGCGCTCCAGTCCCTGCATATCGTCTGCCTTAAAGAAACCCTTGATCTTTTTATGTCCCAGTTCCAGCAGATATTTTGTTACAAGATAGCCTCCCTGTGCATCATCCATAAGAATATGAGGTTTATCCCTCATTTCTGAATAGATTCCCTGAATAAACACATACGGAATTTCAAATTTATCCAGATTCTGATAAAGATTTCTGTGTTTACAGATCATCTCACTTTTGCTTGGTTCAATGATCAGTCCATCAATATCTTTCTTCAGAAGTTCCTCCAGACATCTGGCCTCTTTCTGTCTGCTGTTTGCTGTGTTTTTCAGGATAATACTGTAACCGCTTTCTGAAAGGACATTATCCATTCCCTGTATCAGTCTCGGAAAAATATAATCAGAAATATATGTGGTCACTACCGCAATATTCTTTGAATTCTTTATATGGCGCATATTCTCAGAGCAATAAGTACCTCTTCCGTGAAATGCCTCTACATATCCGTCCTGCTCCAGGATTCCCAGTGCTTTACGAACTGTATGTCTACTCAAGGAATATTTCTGTGAAAGCTCGTTTTCTGAAGGAAGCTTCTCTCCCTGTCGGATAGCTCCTGACATAATATCACTTCTGAGCTGTTCCATCAGTGAGAAATATTTCGGCTTTCCATTATCTGTCATGTCTTCTTCCCTCCTGTATTTAGGATACAACTTGTACGCACGTACGAACAAGTTGTTTTTTATGCATAAATTATACAAAATATCGAGAGATTTTTCATTAGTTTTTTCCAAAACACCTCGAGGGATAGTGATGTGTGAACAGTAACAGTTCATCCTTTACGAAAGTTACCAATATCCGATTGATTTCAACATCACTTCGGCTCAGCTTTTTCTATACCATAACATTCATGGCAAATCCCATGTACCGCCATACGTATTTCTTTATCCAGACGTGAATTACAGGTGATCAGAGTCACCATTCTCTCCCTTTCATCAGGCTCTACTCCTGTGTCATACATGGAATTATTTTTCAATATAGATAATTGTCTCCTGTATGCAGGACTGGATAACTTGTATCCATATTCAAATGCCGGGCTTTGGGAAGATGCCTGTTCCACAGAAAAAATTTTGTACAGAAACTTTCTTTTTGGTGTTGTGATCTCAATTTCAGGACATTTTTTTAGAAATTCAGGCTGTTCATAACGGTTCAGATTTGCAAACATCATATTACCTTCTATATTATGCCCGTAAAGAATACTGTGGGAATCTGTGAAATTCTTTTTTATGTCATGTTCCAGAAAAATACATCCAAACAGATCTTCCTCTCCTCTGAAATTATGTTTCAGGTAATATTCATCATCTGCCGCCTGAACTACAGGATAAGAAATATCGGCTCCCGGGACAGTAATCCAGGCAACTGTCTGAGAGTTGATCTTTCTTAAATTTTCCCAGGAAATCCCGAAGGATTCCCTGATTTCATCTGTACAGTTTTTGTTTTTTGATTCAGAAGATCTTCTCTGTTTTTTCCTGCGTTTTTTTCACTGTTTTTTGTACTGCTGTCTTCATCAGTTTTTTTGCCATCTGCCAATAATCCGGCACCTGCTCTGTTCTTCACCCCTGCCATTTTGGAAAGCTCTGCATATTCCTGCCTTGCTGCAAGATTCTGTTCATAACTTTTTATATAGAAGCCGGCACAATATATAAGAAGCCCAATTGCTGCTATGATCATACTTACTGCAAATGTTCTGAGTTTTTTCATTTCCGCGGCATACCCTTTATATTTCTTTTCCCGGAAACAGTTCTTCTGTAGATCACCACACCTCCTGTCAGCAGTCCCATTCCGATAAGTCCAAGAACAGCCATCATTTTAAACGGTCTGACATCTCCTGTTTTAGAACTTCCTGCCATGGAACCACCCTGATAGCTTCCGTATCCACCCGAATTTCCGTAACTGCTGCCTCCGTTTCCGGAAGTTGTGCCTCCATTATTTCCACCATTGTAAGATGCCAACGGTGCTTTCGTCGGTACAGGAGTCATTTTCGGGCAGGTTCCCGGTACAGATGGTGTTGGTGTGGCTTTTGGCTGCTCCGTCGGTTTCGGTACTTCTGTAGGTTTTGGTGTCTCTGTCGGCTTTGGTGTTTCTGTTGGTTTCGGTGTTGCAGACGGTGTTGGTGTGGCAGTGGGTTCTGCTTTTGTTTTCACATATACCTCCTGCTGCGCCGCAATTTCCGGTGAAATATCTCCTCTTGCTTTCGCTGTGTTTACAATTTTTTCAGGCTCTGTGCTTTCTGTTTTAAATACCACTTCATAGCAGACTTCAATTTTATCCATATCTGACAACGATGCTCCTGTCTGAATTACAAATCCTGTATCATCTGCCTCTATTTTGGCATCTTTCAGCTCTATGCCGTTTTTCTTCACAAAAATGCTGTCTTTTACAATAGAAGCCCCTTGGGTTTCCAGTTTATCTTCGATAACAATATTCTGATCTGTGACATCCTCACGCAGTTGTCTTACTGTCAGCTTATAGTATCCTTTCTCACCGGACGCATACTCTTTCTTATCTGATTCCTTCACAATTTCCAGAATCGGACTGTGTACCTCTGTCTCTGTTTCCCCGGTTGCAGGTATCTTTTCACTGCTGTCTGCAACTGCAGTATTGTGCACTTTCTGTCCTGCCAGGGCTGCATCAATCACTGCTGCCTGATATTCCACGATCATACTTTTCTGTTCCTGACAGTCCAGAGGATTATACATTACCTGCTCAAAAAGACCGCCTTTATCATTATCGCAGATACTATATCTGCTGTCCCTGACCAGTGTCCTGCCTGTTGACATCAGGAAAGTATTATCATCATTGATCTGTACATCAGCATCTGCCACATTTCCTTTCTCATCCATCAGAATCACCGAATCCTTCAGAAGACGTACTCCCTGAGTATCGATCACATCCTGCAGAGTAACATTACGCGCCACACATCCGGTCTGCTCCTGTGTCAGGACAATGCGGTATGTAATAATATCACCATATTTGTAAAATGGTTTGTCCGTCGTCTTCTCTACGTTAAGAACAGGCGAGTTCACCCAGATTTTTGAGGAGTCCTTTACTTTCTGTGCATTATCTGCATACGCCTGTGCTGTATTTACAATCTCCATCCCATTTACGCTTTCCTGCGCAGTACAGCGGAAATTAACAGTCACAGGTGTCTGATACGGAAGATCTGAAATCGTCACGATCCATCCGGTTCCCTGACGTGTAACCTGACAGCTGACCGGTTTTTCCACTGTTTCTTTATAATTTTCCGGATTCAGCTGATTTCCTGCATCATCAGTTCCTGCCACCGGATTCTGAATAACAGCCGGAACACCGCTTACAGTAACAGCATCTTCAGCTCCGTCCAGAGCCAGCCCTTCAGGAAGGGAAAGATCACTGATCACAAGATTTCTTGCGATAGATCCCTTCTGAAGATTATTAACCGTAACCTGATAATTCACCTGTTCTCCTACCCGAAATTCATTTTCCGCACGTCCGTCCCCGGCTGCCAGATATGGATTCTGAAAACTTTTCTCAATAGAAAGAACTGCTGTATTTACATACACTTCTGCGTCATCCTGTGAAACAGGGGCATTCTGCGCCTGCACATTGGCAACATTAATGCTTTCCATTCCATTTGCCGCTTCCGCAACTGTGCAAAGGAAAGAAATCATAACCGGAGTATTTGCCGGAAGATCTGAAATGTTCAGTCTCCATCCGCTTCCCTCCTGAAGAAATTCATAATTCACCGGTTTCTCTGATGTCTCATTATAAAATTCCGGATTGAGCTGGTTCAAAACATCTTTGGTCCCTGCTGTCAGCTGCGTAATATTCTGTGGGATTCCGCTTACCGATACATCCTCTGCCGATGAAAGCGCAAGTCCTGCCGGCATACCGGTATCCCAGACAGTTACGTTCCGGGCCACTGTACCTGCTTTTTTATTCTCCACCACCACATTGTACTGTACCTGTTCTCCGACCTGCCATTCATAATGATCTGCAGATTTCTCAATCCAGAATTCTCCTGAATTTACATATACTTCTGCATCATCAGATCTCTCATCTGTATTAGCAGCTTTTACAGTTGCTGCATTTACGCTTTCGTGTCCATTTGCCTCTTCCTGTGCGATACAATGGAAAATAATCGTTACAGGCTGACTGTATGGCACATAAGAACAATAAAAGGAAAATCCGTTCTCATCTGCATTCAACTGAGAATCCACAGATCTCGCTTCATATGCCTGTCCTGTTTTCTTATCCGGTACGGGATAGTTTACCTGTTGCTGAACTCCCAGTACTTCCATGCTCTGTGCACCACCTGCCAGAACCAGTCCCTGCGGCAGACCAATATCAGTAATAGTTACATCTTTTGCAATTGTTCCTGCCGTTACATTATTCACCACGATCCGGTAAGCTACCTGCTCTCCTGCCTGCCATTCATATTTGTCTGCTGTTTTATCAATTTCAAGCTGTGGACTGTTCGGCCATACTTCTGCCATATCCTTTCTGGATTCCTGTTCTCCTGTCTCAGGATTGATCAGATTATCCGCTGTTGCAGTCACAATATTTTCCCATTCCTGTCCATTGGAATCCGCAGATGCCTGACATTTAAAACGGATTGTGATCGTCTCCCCATACTTCAGGGACGGACACTCTGCTTTCCATCCATTTTCTCCCTGTCCGGTAAGCGTACAGTTCTCGCCTCCCTGACTTGTCTCTACAGCATACTGCCCTTCCAGAAACTGCAGACATGATGGAAGCTCGTCTGTAATAACAACATTTACTGCTTTTACATCCTGTTTTGTCTGAGAAACCAGAACCTCATAATCTATGATATCTCCCGTTTTCCATTCATACTGAGAAGTATTTTTCTTTACTTCCAGTTCCGGTGGAATCACACCCTTTACCCACACTGTTTCCGTATCCATTGTATCTCCGCTTCCGTTTGTACGTTCATAACTCATGGATGCATGGTTTGGTACAAGAATACTGTATCCATCCTCTGCAAGGTATTTTGAAATGTTAATTTCTGATTCCGGTCTCTGGCGTACTTTTAAAGTAAATGTGTAAGTCTGATTATCTGTAAATGCTTCATCCTGAAGGCTCTCTGCTTTGGCCCTGCAGGTCACTTTCTGTCCTTCAACAGCAACATCAAACCAGTCTGTCACTGTCTGCCCTGCATCATTCACAATACTGACTTTTGATGCATCCTCTATAGTAAGACAATCCTCAAGTATATCCTGTACCACAAAGGATTTCAGTCTATTGGGTGTCACCTCCGCCCGGATCATATACTGGAATTCCTGTCCCTGACGAATGCCAAAAGGTTTTTCTTTTGATGTGGCAGCTGCCTGTTCCCATGTACAGTTTGCCTCTCCCACACGTTTCTCAGGCGCTTTTTTCATCTCAACATCACCGAAACAATAGGATGTAAAATCAAAATATGCATATGCTTTGCAGTATTTCTGTCCTTTAAAGTTCGGACAATAACTGTTGCCTGATGGATCCAGATATTTATTTCTTGTAATCTCTGCCCATCTTTCCTGAGAACCGGCTTTTGCAATGGCATCTTCACGACTTTTATCCCATTTATCCAGTCTGAACTGATGACAGAATTCTACCGTAAAATTATCTGTATTATAAAAAAGATTCAGCCATCCTCTCGGATCATCCGGCTCAACGGAACCAAGGGGTGAGCTTACAGAATTCCCATCTACCGTCAGATAATCATTGTTTTTCAGAACATATGCATTATCCAGACTGCTGTCTGACGGAATACGGACTCCCTGTCCCGCATCAATATCACGTATGGTTCCATGGCCACTGATCGGCAGTGTTTCTTCTGTTCCATGCTTCAGAAACTGAAACTTAACCTTTGCGTATCCTACAGAATAAATAAATACACCGATACTGTTTTTGGAAAAGCCAACCATTGGATAAGCTTCATTATCTTTCCATGCAAACGTAGCTCCGCCTTTATTCTGAACAATCGATTCTGCAGTGCGCAGATCATAACGGGGTTCTGCATTCTCTACTCCCACAAGAATGAGTCTGACATCAACAATATTTCCATTTCCATCTTTTCCTACATTGTTATAACGCATCCCTGCGCTTCCGGCTTTATAGTCCGCTCCTACACGAACGCACTCTGTGTCACGTTCACTTTTTCCATTGTCTGAAAAAGCTTCCCTGTCCAGATTATCACACCCAAAAGATTCATATGTGGTAATTCCGGGCTGAAACTTCATGTTAAAGCGATAACCATAATCTACCACCTTGTCACTGTCCCATGTTTCTACAGTTAACGGTGCCGCCTGAGTTACGCAGACAGGCACAAGCCCCAGAATTGCCTGCAGAATAAAAAGCATTGCAAGCAGCAAAGCTCCAAGGCGTTCTTTCAGTTTGAAATTGTGTTTCATTTTCCGTCTCCTTTCCGAACAAAAAATATAAAAATGAATGTGGGATTTTTCCCTGCACCTGGCAGGATTAAAGAATAGAAATAAGTTGAGATTGTATGATTATAAATATTCAAGGGGAATTAATATCGTGAAACAAGAACGTTTACACTTAAGATTTTAAGATTCTGCGCAGGGTTTCTTTTCTGAAACCCTGCACAGATTTTCATTGATCATTTCTTTTCTTCAGCCATGAAAGAAAATAAAGAATAATTGCAAGAATAATAAAAAACGGAATCGCAACTCCGATTATCAGTATCAGTAAAACAATTATAACAGCCGCCGCTGCAATAACAACAGCCTTGCCATGCCAGGTAGAAAGATCGATTACTTTTTTCCATCTTTTCTCCTGCTGATGAGGAAGCTCTGTCTCATTGCCATAACTACTTCCGTAAGAAGAATACTCTCCGTAATCTTCCTGTGTACTTCCATCATCTGTATCGATCAGAGTTTTTGCTATCAGATGCGGGTCTCCCAGTTCCTGCAGTACTTCCTGCTCTGAACGTCCGCCACGTACCTGAGACTGTATATAATCTTCATAATACCTGATATGTGCTGCTGCTTTGCCCTCCTGCATCTGCCCGGCAAGCTGGCTTCTCAGGATTTCCAAAAATTCTTTTCTGTTCATCTTCTACACTCCATTTTGCCAGAAATACATATCAAAACTCTACTGCTCTCTCCGTTATCAGTAACGTTCGTACTCTTATTTTACCATATATACCGCAGGTAGCAACTAATATAATCATAAACTTTTTATGAAATTCTTATAAACACATATATCGTTTTGGAAATAACACTGCAAATCCACTCGGATTCTCCTGCTTTCGTCATTTTCCGACAATTTTTGCATACATCTCCGGTCTGCGGTCTCTGAAAAGTCCCCAGTTCAGTCTGTCTGCCTTTAATGCATCCAGGTCAAAAGTGCTTACAAGCACCCCCTCTTCCCCTCCGGGCAGTTCTGCACAGAGAGCACCTGTGTTGTCTGTGATAAAAGAAGAGCCGTAAAAATTAAGAGCAGATTTCTGCATTCCGTTTTCCGGACATGGCTCTACTGTTTCCTCACCGATTCTGTTGGCAGCGATCACAGGGATCAGGTTGGAGGCAGCGTGTCCCTGCATACATCTTCTCCAGTGTTCCATGCTGTCGCATTCCAGGATGGGTTCACTTCCGATGGCAGTGGGATAAAAGAGAAGCTCTGCTCCCTGCAGTGCCATACATCTTGCCGTTTCCGGGAACCACTGATCCCAGCAGATTCCAACTCCAATGGTTCCAAATCTGGTATCAAAAACCTTAAAGCCGGTATCTCCCGGTGTGAAATAGAATTTTTCCTGATAATAATGGTCATCCGGAATATGTGTTTTCCGATAAATGCCGAGATTCTTTCCATCTGCATCCAGAACCGCAACGCTGTTATAAGTATTATTGACCTCTTTTTCATAAAAGCTGACCGGAATCACAATCCCCAACTCTGCCGCTACCCTGCTGAAATGACGCACTGCAGGGTTTTCCTCTGCAGTCTGCGCATATTCATAATACTCATATCTGCGCTCCTGGCAGAAATAGGGCCGTTCAAAAAGCTCCGGCAGAAGAACAATCTCAGCTCCCTTTGCTGCTGCCTGACGCACCAGTTCCTCTGCATGGGCAATATTTTTCTCCACACTTTTACTGCATTTCATCTGAACTGCTGCCACTGTTACATTTCTCATCCTGTCTGTTCCTCCTGCTCCTGTTTACATAAGTAAGTTTTTTCATAACTTTCAGGTAATAACCCTCAAACACATGACTCTCAAAGTTTTCTGCATCAAGGTCAGATATTTTTTCCGGGAATCTGCTGGGTGATACAGTGAATATTTCCACCGCCAACAATGATGGCTCTGGCATCAATGGGATAAATCCTTCTTTCAGGAAAACACTTCTGCAGAATCTCCACTGCCCTTTTGTCATTTTCATCCCCAAATTGTGGAAGGATGATCCCTCCATTGGAAATATAGAAATTCACGTAACTGGCAGCCATCCGTTCTCCTGCTTCCCGTTCGTCTTCTCCCTCTTCAAACACAAAGCCATCCACATCTTCCTGGGTAAGGCAGACCGGTTTCTGAGGAATCGGAAGCTTATGAATCTTAAATTTTCTGCCCTTTGCATCTGTTTCCTGTTCCAGCACCTTCAGATCAGCCAAAGACATGGCATACTGCGGATCTGTCTCATCCTCTGTCCATGCAAGCACAACCTCTCCGGGCCTTACAAAAGCGCACACGTTATCCACATGCTCATTGGTTTCATCCTGATAGATTCCACATGGAAGCCAGATAATCTTGTGGACACCGAGCCAGTACTTCAACTGTTCCTCTATCTGTTCCCTGCTCATCTGAGGATTGCGTCCCTGACTCAGAAGACAGGCCTCTGTAACGATCAGAGTCCCCTCTCCGTCAGAATGGATGGAACCGCCCTCCAGCACAAAAGGTCTGGCATCCAGACATGGACAACCGAGAGTCCTGCAGATAAAGGCAGCCACCCTGTCGTCCTTCTCCCAGTTCCGGTAAAGCCCGTCAAAGGTACCTCCCCAGGCATTAAACTGCCAGTCAACTCCACAGACCGCCCCTTTCTCATCCAGAACCATGGTTGCTCCCACATCTCTGGCCCAGGCGTCATCTGTCTCGCATTCCAGCAAAGTCACACCGGAAACATTCCCAAGCTGATTCTTTGCATTCTCCATCTGAGCTTTGGAAACCAGCATATACACCTTTTCGCTCACTCCAATAGCCTCTGCAACTTTCACAAATGCTTTCTGTGCTTCCCTTGCCCCATAATTCCAGGAACCGGGACGTTCCGGCCAGATCATCACACATCCCTCATGAGGCTCAAATTCTCCGGGCATACGATATTTTGTTCTGTTCTTCTCTGTAACTTCCATGTCTGTCTCCTTTTCTTTGATAGCCCGGCAGATATCAGGAAAGCCGGCTCTTAAAGTCTTCGTATCCGAAATGTCTGATAACCTCACACTCTCCGTCCTCATGCATAACCGCAATATCCGGCAGCGGCATACCGTTAAATGTATTATTCTTCACCATAGAATAAATCGCCATATCCATAAAATACAGCTTGTCCCCGATCTGGATCTCTCTGTCAAAGGAATAATCTCCGATCACATCTCCTGCCAGGCAGGTGCAGGAAGATAAGCGGTAGGTATATGCCTTCTCCCCTGCTTCCCCGCTGTCCTTAAGAGGCGGACGATAGGGCATCTCCAGCACATCCGGCATATGGCAGGCTGCAGAAGCATCCAAAATCAGCGTTCTGATCTCATTTTCCACAATGTCCATAACCTCTGTCACCAGATATCCGGCATTCAGGGCAACAGCCTCCCCGGGCTCCAGATAAATATCCAGATCATAGGTTTCCTTCATATGCTGAATACATTTTTCCAGGAGCTTTACATCATAATCCTCTCTGGTAATATGATGTCCGCCGCCCATATTCAGCCAGGAAACCTCAGACAGAAATTCTCCAAACTTCTCCTCTACCGCCTGCAATGTTTTCTCCAGGTCATCCGCATTCTGTTCGCAGAGCGTATGAAAATGCAGTCCGTCGATCCATTTCAGACATTCCCCGTCAAAGTTCTCTCTGGTAACCCCCAGCCTTGAACCCGGCGCACAGGGATCATAGATCGCATGATCCCCCTGAGTGGAGCATTCCGGATTAATACGGAGTCCCAGACTGGCTCCGGTACACACTTCTTTAAATTTCTTCAGCTGTGCTGTGGAATTAAAGATAATATGGTCACAGATCCGATCCAGTTCCTCTATATCTTCTGTACGGTAAGCAGGGGAAAAAACATGATTCTCTTTCCCCATCTCTTCATATCCAAGCCTTGCCTCAAACAGACCGCTGGCAGTGGTACCTGCCAGATATTTTCCGATCATGGGATACAGAGCAAAGCCGGAAAACGCTTTCTGCGCCAGAAGGATCTTACACCCGGTATCCTCCTGGACTTTTTTCAAAATCTCCAGATTCCCCCGCATCTTCTTCTCATCGATCACATAGCAGGGAGTTTGCAGTTGATCAATCTTCATTGGCTTTCCAGACCTTTACCAGTTCAGGATCTTCGCAGACTTTCCATGGAAGTCCCCATTTGTTCAGTGCTTCCATATATGGATCCGGATCAAATTCTTCCACATTAAATACACCCGGCTTCTTCCACTGTCCGGTCACTACCATCATGGAACCGATCATAGCCGGAACACCTGTTGTATAGGAGATTGCCTGGGATTCCACCTCTTTATAGCATTCCTGATGATCACATACATTATAAATATAAATACTTTTCTCTTTTCCGTCCTTAACACCTGTGAAAATACAGCCGATATTTGTTTTACCCACTGTTCTCGGACCCAGAGATGCAGGATCCGGCAGAAGAGCTTTCAAAAACTGGATCGGCACAATCTCCTGTCCATTAAATTCCACAGGTGCGGTGGAAAGCATTCCTACATTTTCCAGACATTTCATATGTGTCAGATAGCTCTGTCCGAATGTCATAAAGAAACGGATCCTCTGTACTCCCGGAATATTTTTTGCCAGTGATTCAATCTCTTCATGATGAAGAAGATACATATCCTTCTTTCCTACCTCAGGGAAATCGTAGACAGATTTAAATTCCATAGGCTCTGTTTCTACCCAATGTCCGTCTTCCCAGTAGGAACCATTTGCGGAAACCTCTCGAAGATTGATCTCCGGGTTAAAGTTTGTGGCAAAAGGATATCCATGATCACCGCCGTTACAGTCCAGAATATCAATGGTATGGATTTCATCAAAATAATGCTTCAGGGCATAGGCACTGAATACACTGGTAACACCCGGATCAAAACCGGTTCCCAGAAGAGCAGTCAGTCCTGCTTCCTTAAATTTCTCATCATAAGCCCACTGCCAGGAATAATCGAAATATGCAGTAAAGCCTTTTTCTTTACATCTCTTTTCGTAGATTGCACGCCATGTGGAATCTTCTGTATCCTCTGCTTCATAATTGGCAGTATCAATATAATCCGCACCGGCTTCCAGACATGCATCCATGATGGTAAGATCCTGATATGGAAGTGCCACATTCAGGACAGCATCCGGCTTATAGGCTCTGATCAATTCTGCGACCTCTGCTGCATTATCCGCATCTACCTTTGCTGTCTCAATTTTTGTCTTCGTTGTACTTTCAATCTTCTCTTTGAGTGCATCGCATTTTTCCTTTGTCCTGCTTGCGATCATAATCTCTGTAAAAACATCGCTGTTCTGACAGCATTTGCGAATTGCCACTGAAGCTACCCCACCACATCCGATTACCAATAATCTACTCATAAACTGTTTTCCTCCTCTTCCAGTAAATCTTCTACATATTTTGGAAGCATAAATGCTCCTCTGTGAAGGTTTGTTGTATAATACCATGTTTCTATATTAAGATTATCAAACCTCTCCGGCCTGAAATCTTCCAGTGGATGATATTTCTTTGATGCAAATCCAAAAAGCCAGTATCCCGAGGGACAGGTAGGGATATGTGCCTGATAAACCCTGCTCACCGGAAATGACCGGAAAACCTTTCTGTGCATCTTTCTGCATTCCACCTCATCCTCATCATAAAAAGGACTTCCATGCTGATAAACCATGATTCCGTCATCTCTGAGAGCCTTATAACAGCTTCCGTAGAATTCCTTTGTAAAAAGTCCCTCTGTATGTCCCAGCGGATCTGTGGAATCATTGATGATCAGGTCATATCTGGCCTTTTTATTCCGCAGGAACCGAAGGCCGTCTTCATAATAAATGTTGACTCTCTCATCCTTCAATCCCTGGGCAATATCCGGAAACATCTCCGCACATACATCCACAAACATTTTATCGGATTCCACCACATCAATGCTCTCAATCTGTGGATAATGGATCAGTTCTCTGGCAACTCCACCGTCACCGCCGCCGATGATCAGAACATTTTTTACATTGGGATGTACTGTCATTGGCACATGCGTGACCATTTCATCATAAATAAATTCATCCTTGTCAGAAAATACGATCTCACCGTCCAGAGCCACAAATCTTCCAAATTCTTCAGACTCAAACACATCGATTCTCTGAAATTCACTTTCCCCTGAAAATAACTGTCGGTTAATCCGGACAGAAAGCTTTACATTTCCTGTATGGAACTCAGAATACCATAATTCCATGATCAGATACCCCCTTTCAGGACCTGAAGATGTTCTACCTTCGGATCCTCCATTCCCTGCATGGAACAGCCTTTGTCTCTTGCATAAAGAATGTATTCTACAATTTCCTGTGTCACCATTTCCCCAGGAGCAAGAATCGGGATTCCCGGAGGATAACACATAACAAATTCACCGCTGATCCTGCCTGCCGCCTGTTCCATGGGCAGAGATTCTTTCTCCGCATAAAATGCCTGCTGTGGAGACGCCACCACTGCAGGTGCGATATATTCCCCGGAAAGCATACCTGTGCTGTCCTTCTTATACAGACGTTCAATATCAGCCAATGCCCCTACCAGTCTCTCAATATCCTGAAGCCTGTCTCCAATGGAAATGTAAGCCAGAATATTACAGATATCTCCAAACTCGATCTGAATATCATATTCATCTCTGAGAAGATCATAAACTTCAATACCTGCCAGCCCATTTCCCAGTGTATAAATGGAGAGTTTTGTAACATCAAAATCAAAAACACTGGTTCCATTGATCAGATCCATACCATATGCATAATAACCGCCGATCTCATTGATCTCCTCTCTGGCATACTGCGCCATCCCTGCAACCTTTTCAAAGGATTCCTCTCCCCTGAGTGCCAGATTTCTTCTGGAGATATCCAGACTGGACAACAGAAGATAAGAAGCGCTTGTGGTCTGAGTCAGATTGATGATCTGGCGCACTTTCTCTGCATTCATACTCTTATTCAAAAGCAGCAGCGAACTCTGTGTCAGACTTCCGCCGGATTTGTGCATGGAAACTGCCGCCATGTCAGCACCTGCCGCCATTCCGGACACAGGAAGGTTTCTGCCGAAATAAAGATGGGTTCCATGAGCCTCATCTGCCAGCACCTTCATTCCTCTTGCATGAGCCTTCTTTACGATAGTCCGCAGATCCGAACAGATTCCATAATAGGTAGGGTTATTTACAAGAACTGCCACCGCATCCGGATTCTCATCCATAGCCTTCTCCACCTGACTGACTTCCATGCCAAGGGAAATGCCCAGCTGCGCATTCACCTCCGGGTTTACATAAACCGGAATTGCACCGCACAGTACCAGGGCATTGATGGCACTTTTATGTACATTTCGCGGCAGAATGATCTTATCCCCTGCCTTGCAGACAGACAGGATCATGCTCTGCACTGCAGATGTGGTTCCTCCTACCATAAGGAATGCATGCGCTGCGCCAAAAGCATCTGCTGCAAGCTCCTCCGCTTCTCTGATCACCGAAACCGGGTGGCAGAGATTGTCCAGCGGCTTCATAGAATTAACATCCAGCCCCACACATTTCTCTCCCAGCAACTGTGCAAGCTCCGGATTTCCTCTTCCTCTTTTATGTCCCGGCACATCAAAGGGAACGACTCTCTTCTTTCGGAAACGTTCCAGTGCTTCATATATGGGCGCATGCTGTTGTCTTTCATAATCCATTTGACATGTTCCTCTTTTCCTGTCGTCATGTACCGGCAAATACAGTTCTATCATTCAGCAATTGTATACTGCCTCAAACCGGCACAATGATTCAATTATTTCTCTATATATTCAAGTCGAACGCATGTGAGACACATCCTCGCAAAGCGTTTATCTCCAACCATATCCTTTATATTTGCTATATCTGCACAAAAAAAGAAGCAGATAAGTTCATTCACCATCTGCTTCTCTCATGATCTATAGAATTTCTCAGGCTCTGTCTCTTTATATACTGACCGGATTTCCCGTATAAATCCGTCTGTATCCTGTGCCTGTTCCCGTATTCTGAAATATTCATGACTGCTGTCGTCTTCAATCGCTGGCAAATATATGCTATGCTCTTATTGACCGTTTCACAAGATGATGTGTGCTTACGCACTGATTATTATAAAGTAATCAACTTATAAAATTTGAGCTTCTAACTCAATCAATAATGTGGTGTCTCCCACCCGGCAACTGCCCCGCCTGTCCGTATGGCTTAACATTCAGAAACTGTCTCTGAATGTGAGCAAATATTTGCATGAAAACGATAGTGTCTTTTCATACTAAAGATGAGAATAACATATCTTCTGAACTGTTGTCAATTCCATTTTCCATATTTTGCACTAGAGCGTGTCTGAAAAAGGCTTTCTGCAAGATGTGCGTCACAATTTGTGGGATATTTTGCCCGGATGAGGGCGCCGTAGCGGGCTACGGCAACTGAATTCGGGTGAAATATCCCGCAAAGTGGGGCGTGCAGATTGCGGGAATGATTTTTCAGACACGCTCTAACCCCCAAGATTACATTTTCACTTTTCGCAGCATCTTCTGACTGCAAATATAACAAAAATAATAACCTCTACACCTGTTGTGCCAAGTAGCCCGATAACCACTGTTCACTCCGTTCACAGCAGCCTGACCACTTAACTTTGTTACTGATATCTATTATATAATTGCATTCAGAAAATTACTTGTGTTATAATAGCAAAAAACAGTACAATATTCACTTTTTCTGTTTTAATCATAAAATTTCTGTAAATTTTGTAAGGAGGAAAGTTCTTTTGCATGATTTAAACCATAATGAAGACCGTCCAAGAGGCACTTATGAGTTTCCATTTGAGTTTCATCACATCGATCATACACATCCCAGATATGTCATGTCTTATCACTGGCATGTAGAATATGAAATCATTCGCATTCTTTCCGGCGAATTCACCGTCACTTTAGATGAAAAAAGTTTTAAAGCGACCCAGGGCGATGTAATTTTTGTCCACAGTGGAATTTTACATTCCGGAATTCCTGTGAATTGTGTCTATCAGTGCATTGTCTTTGATATGAACGTATTTTTGAAGCTGAATTCCGTATGCGCTGATTATATCCAGAAAATCGTACATCAGGATATTTTGATTTTCCACCATTTTGACAATCGCTATCCGGACGTTCTAGGTATCGTAAATTCACTTTTTCACGCTATGGAGGAAAAAAAGACAGGGTATGAGCTTTCTGTAATCGGACAATTTTACCACTTTTTCGGTATTGTTTTTGGTAATCATTACTATCTGGACAGCCAGCCCAAAGCACGCCGCGATTACAAACGAATTCTG
>ENA-OPVL01000631-OPVL01000631.1-human-gut-metagenome-genome-assembly--contig:-NODE-631-length-23453-cov-3.506368_pt1 | contig 23453 bp, 16 predicted proteins | sample MGYA00241496_ERZ501984 | MGnify/ENA primary metagenome ERZ501984 (study PRJEB25962, sample SAMEA2042986) | human gut metagenome | biome: human gut; feature: human-associated habitat; material: faeces... | reverse complement strand
TGCCTCAAACTCGCCTGTTGACGCACCGCTTGGTGCAGTGCCTCTGCCTACTGTTCCGTCTGCAAGATATACCTCAGCTTCAACAGTTGGGTTTCCTCTGGAATCCAGAATTTCACGTCCGATTACTTTTACGATCTCAAGATAGTTCATAATATAAGCTCCTTTTTAATATTATGCAGACTACCCGAACGCACCACCATTCGGGCTGATGACATTTCGCTCTTGTCATCATAGAGAAGTCTGCATGATTTATTCTCACGAGGTTAGTAATTACTAACCACATTTATTTTACCATGCGTGAAGCCGTATGTCAATCTTAGTTAGGCATACCTAACATATTTTATAGATATGCACAAAAGGTGTACTGTCTGCAGGCATGGCTATTGACTTTTTGAACAACAGATAAGCTTTGCGAAACTTTTCGTTTGTTATTATTGACAAGCTTTGTGAGAATATTCGTTTTGGACGTGATCTTATTTATGCTCAAAACCGCACAAAGCATGGTAGGGTATAGAAAAAAGCGGTGCAGAGATCGTTCTCCGACACCGCCTTGATTTATTTCTCATTTCTCATTTAACTCTGCAAGTGCATTCGCCATTCTTAGATCACTATCTGTGGTTATCTTGAAATTCATTGCGTCCCCGACAACAAGGTATATATCCTCATTACAAGCTGTAAACACAGAACAAGTATCCGTCAGCTTTTTATTTTGCTCCTTGCTAAGCGAATAATAATTCCTCCTCAGATCCCCAAGTCTGAAAGTTTGCGGAGTTTGCGCCTGATAAAGCTCGCTTCTGTTAAGCGTTTCCCTGACCTTTTCGCCGTCAGATCTTATTATGGTATCAGCCGCAGGCATATAAGTTCCGCAGGCGGAATGTTCCCTCATCGCCTCGATATTGTCCTTTATTATCTTCTCCGTCACGAATGGTCTTACAGCGTCATGGGTGAGTATTATGTCCCCCTCATTCTCACCATGTTCAGCGACTATTGCTTCAGCTATGTTCATTACAGTGCCGTTTCTGTCAGCTCCGCCGTCTATGACTCTTATACGCTCTTTGTCTATCTCGAAGCGTTCAAAAAGCTCGTTAGTGTATTCGTGCCAGTCAGGTTTTATGCCCACATAAGCCATATCTATCTCTTCCACTGCAAGAAACGCTCTCACTGTTCTAACGATAACAGGCACTCCGCCTATCTCTATAAACTGCTTTGGTATAACCGCACTTTTTACCCTAGAGCCACAGCCCCCTGCAACTATCCCTGCAAATATCATTTTATCTTCTCCTCATATAAAAAAAGTTCGGGACAGCCGTCCGCCCCGAACTTTATCGTTGTGTATTGAATTTACTTTATGCCGTATTTTTTCAGCAGAGCTTCGATCTTTGTGTGTGGGTCGATGACCTGTGAAATTGACTTGTCATGATTGAGCGATGCAATGAAGTAAGCAATGTACTTAGAGCAGTCTACCTCGTAGAACCATGGGCTTGAAAGCAACTCAGGAGTTCTGTATGTGAGGTTCGTACCGAATACACCGTCGATGATGCCGTCAGCATAAGCCTTGTTGAATGCTTCAAGACCATTTGTGAAAATAGGATAAGTAGCATAGCAGTAGATCTTGTTAGCTTTACGCTTTTTAAGCTCTACAGCGATATCCAGCATAGACTCGCCTGATGAGATGATATCGTCAGCGATGAAAACGTCCTTGCCGGCAACGTCATTACCCATATACTCGTGAGCGACGATAGGGTTTCTTCCGTCGATGATAGTTGAGTAATCTCTTCTCTTATAGAACATACCAAGGTTTACGCCCAGAACAGAAGCGTAGTACATATTTCTGTTGATAGCGCCCTCGTCAGGGGAGATTATCATGAAGTGATCCTTGTCAGGTCTGAAATCTGAAAGGTTTTTAAACATTGCCTTGAGAACCTGATAGGAAGGGATTATGTTGTCAAGACCCATGAGTGGAACAGCATTCTGTACTCTTGGATCGTGAGCGTCAAAAGTAAGGATATTTGAAACGCCCATAGTCTGAAGCTCCTGAAGAGCAACTGCACAGTCAAGAGATTCTCTTCCTGATCTTTTGTGCTGTCTGCTTTCATAAAGGAAAGGCATAATAACATTAATTCTTCTTGCCTTTCCACCTGCAGCTGCGATTACTCTCTTAAGGTCTGCATAGTGATCATCAGGTGACATATGGTTAGTTGTACCACAGAGTGAATATTCAATGCTGTAGTTGCATACGTCAACCATAATATATAAATCGTAGCCACGTATAGAATCGTTAAGGACACCCTTACCTTCTCCTGAACCGAATCTAGGTGTGCTTGCACTTACAACATAGCTGTCTCTTTTGTATCCGCTAAAAGCAAGATTAGACTGATTCTCATGTTCTCTTTGTTCTCTCCATTGTACAAGGTAATCATCAACCTTTTCGCCCATTTTAGAACAGCTCTTTAATGGTACTATTCCTAATGTTCCGTATGGAATTGTTGCAGTATGACGTTCGTCTCGTGGCATTGTATTGTCCTCCATTGTATATGATTATAAATATATTGGGATGTGGGTATTATTACCCACGAATGTATGCGGACTGCTTTGCATTACCGCATATATATTAATTCGGTTATAGAAGTAATAAGCATTTACAACTAACTGAATAAACATACATAGTTAAATATAATCTTAATTACATTATAAGTCAATCACTTTAGCATAATTAAAATGATTAAAATGACTTCTACAACTGAAATATAATTAATGATATGAATTATCAATTCTTAAGCATCTTGGTTCGTTTAAGGTAACGTATATCAGTTCCAAATAATCTTAGAATTGTATATGAGCTTATTATTCTTGAGAATATTCTTTCTGAGTAGAAATCCTCAATCTGTGAAATTGTAAAATTTGATGATATTATCACACTTTTATTGCGGAGAAGCCTCTCATTAATTACATAAAAAAGTTTGGAATTAGTGTAAGAGTTGCTGCTTTCCGTACCAAGATCATCAATTATTAACAGGTCACATTCAAGAAAGTAATTAACATCTATACTGTTATCAAGGTTACGTCTGAAATCGCTGTTCTCAAAGCATTTAAAGAACTCAGTTGCAGTCAGGTATATCACACTGTGGTAAGTGTCTAATAATTCCTTAGCGATACAGTTGGCAAGAAATGTCTTTCCAACGCCGGTCTCGCCTGTTAATAACAAGTTAGAGAAACTATTATCAAAGGTCTGTACAAAAGACTGGCATACATCAAGAACTTTGTGCATATTATTGTAAGGTGTGAGCCCTGTGACAGGATCGACCTGTTTCTTATCGTACCATTCAAATGAAAATGTAGAGAAATTCTCACTTGAAGTTATGTTCTTAAGGTTAGAGTCTTCATATATAAGGTCAATAGCCTTTTTCTTAAAACAAGAACAACGTGAACCATTAACATAACCGGTATCGTGGCATACCGGACATGTATAGATATCATCAAGATAATCTTTTGGTTTGCCGATTGAGGCGAGTAATTCAGCTTTTCTGGCAATCAGCTTTTTGAGCTTTAAGTTATATTCATCTAAATCCGTGTCTGATGAATCAGAAACAATACGCCTTGAAGCTTCTTTCATAGAAAGCGTGATTATCTCATTCTCAATTAAACTATATTCAGGACATTTATTAACGACTTCGTTATAGCGTTCAGTCTGTAATGCCTGATTATGTGAGCGTATATCGTCATATACACGCATAACTGAGGCATATTGGGTATTGGTAAGCGGCATAGTTTAAACCTTTCTAGTTATTGTTGCTAAGTAGTGAATTGTACCAGTCATCAGACTTCTTGTCTCTTTGCTGGAAATTGTTAAAACGGTTGTTAGCCGGCTTTGAAGAAGCTGTCTGTTTAGGCTTTATATTGTTGCCAGCGGCATATGCGGCATCGGCTTTTTTAACATCTTCTAATGAGCTTACATTGGAATTCTTCCAGTTAGCAAGTATGGTGTCGGCATATTCAAAGCTTGGCTGGTGTATAGCTTTGATTGTCCTGTTGCAGGCCTCAATTATCATATCGGTATCAAAGCAGTAAGTGTCAGCCCATTTGGCAATCATAGCCTTTTCGTGCTGTGCAGGTTCTCTGTTAGATAGGCCAAATGCTTTCATAATCTGGTATACATAATCTGTGTGGTTAGAAGTCTCCTCTTTAGCTTCGGCGATTGTATGTATATTCTTGGAAGCCCACGAAAGAGCGACTTTTTCAATGTAGTTAATGCTTTTTTTGTTGTGTTCTACACAATATTCAAAAAGATATTCAATAAGGTCAGTTGAAAGCTTCAATCCATCGTAGAAATATACAATGGAATTGGTTTCCTTAGTGGAAAGTGGACGTCCCATATACTGCTCAATAACGAACAGAAGCATTGAAAAGTTGTCATTAGCAAGAAAACCGTTAAGCTGTTCCTTTGAATAGGATACTTTTGAAGGCTCTGCTGTGTATATAACCTCGGTCTGTTTAATATCAGGCTTGGCAGCTCTCACAGTTTCAGTCTGGTATGAAGAAGTACTATTAACTGAAGCACTTTCAGCAGCTATTGGGTCAGCCATAGCATTAGCAGCTTGCCCAGTGTGCTTAATATCACGAAGTACAATGTTGGACAGGCCGTTGCCGGGACCATTAAAGGAAAGTGATATAACATCAAGGCTGTCCCAGTAACGCAGAGCTCTCATAATATCAGCTTCTGTCTGGTTAAATGTATCAGCAAGCAGGGAAATGCTTATGTTATTGCTTCGTAACGACATAAGGTGCAGAAGATAAAGGTAAACTTTTACAAATTCACCATTAGCACCAGGAACATACTCGCTGATAAAAATATTAGAAACGGATGTGTATCCTTCACTTGATTCTGTTGATAAAATTAAACTACTCATATATCTATGTTAATAAGTCTGTAAAGGCAGACTTACCCTCCTTGTTCCCACTTATTTGTGCTCATTATAGCATAGTGGATAATAAATGAAAAGCAAGCTAAAAGCAGGTGGTTATCAATGTGGATAATGTGGATAATGTGGATAACTCGTGGATAGAATTAAGAAAAGTCAGTAAATTGCTGTATTTTTAACAATGTGATTTTTCACAAAAAAATCCACATTCTTAAACCGTGCATAACGGGATAAAAATGTGGATAATGTGGATAACTTTGTTGACAAAATATAAAAATGTGTAAAAAATGGCTATTTTAGAAGTTCTTCGCCAATTTTATATACATCTCCGGCCCCCATAGTTATCAACAGGTCGCCGTTGATACAATTATTTAATAAAAATTTTTCGATGTCCTCAAAAGATTCGTAATAGTAGCAATCTTTGCCTTCTGCTTTAATAAGTTCCATAAGGTCAGCAGAACTTATGCCAAGATTATCTGTTTCTCTTGCAGGATATATTTTGGCGAGCACAATATTATCAGCAAGGCTTAATGCTTTAGCAAATTCTGGCATCAAAGCTTTGGTTCTTGAATAAGTATGTGGCTGGAATACGCACCATATTTTATTATGTGGATAATTCTTAGCTGAATTAAGGGTAGCTGTTATCTCATCAGGGTGGTGTGCATAATCATCAATTACGGTGACACCATTGAATTCGCCTTTCTTTTCAAATCTTCGGTTAGTACCTGTGAAATGCTTAAGACCGGCCTTGATATTGTCTATGCTTATGCCAAGCTTAAAGGCTGCAGATACAGCTGAAAGTGAATTGTATACATTGTGAAGACCAGGAACTGATAATTCAATTGTTCCACTATCTTCATTATTAATAAGAAGAGTATATGAACAGCAGCCATATTTGTCGTAAGTGATATTTGTTGCACTATACATACTCTTTTCAGGGTCAGAACCAAATGTTATGACTTCACAGTCAGTATCCTTATAAAAATATTCATAATTGTCTATGTCTGAGTTGATGATAAGTGTTCCGTCAGATGGAAGCTTTTCAGTAAAAAGCTTGAACGAATGACGTATATCATCAAGGTCTTTGAAAAAATCAAGGTGGTCAGCTTTGACATTAAGTATAATATTGATAGTAGGGTTAAATGATAAGAAGCTGTTAGTGTATTCGCAGGCTTCTGTAACGAAAAGGTCAGAACGTCCAACTCTTATATTACCGCCTATGCTGTTAAGTATGCCTCCTACCGAGATTGTAGGGTCAGCATCAGAAGCAAGAAGAATTTCAGTAATCATAGAAGTTGTAGTAGTCTTACCGTGAGTACCAGCTACATTTACTGCGGTATGGTAATTCTTCATAATCTGTCCGAGAAGCTCAGCTCTTGTCAGTGTTGGGATACCGGCATCAACAGCAGCTTTAAGTTCAGGATTATCAGGGTGGATTGCGGCTGTGTATACAACAAGGTCAATGTCACCTGTGATATTGTCAGCAGACTGTGGATAAGAGATTATACATCCGTCCTGCTGTAATTCAGTTGTTAAATCTGATATATGTGCATCAGAACCGGATACGGTAAAATGACGATCAAGAAGAATCTTTGCAAGACCGCTCATGCTTATTCCGCCGATTCCGATAAAATGTACATGTATTGGAGTATTAAAATCAATTGTAAACATAGGAATTTCCTTTCTTAAACTAATTCAAGTAAGATTATATGCCTAAAAGCTTTTTTTTTCAAATTGTTTTGTTGTTAAGTACATAAAAAATACTGATTAAGAAATTGTACGAAAAATTATCAAAAAAATGCAAAATTATTTTTACTTAATGGAAAATATGTGATATAATTTATACAACTTAAGATAGTAAAATAAACATCAGAGGTGGTAGCATGATTAAAAAAGAAATGATAGCAATGCTGTTAGCTGGTGGACAGGGTAGCAGACTCGGTGTTCTGACGGCTAAGGTTGCGAAACCAGCAGTAGCATTTGGTGGTAAGTACAGAATAATAGACTTTCCATTAAGCAACTGTATTAACTCAGGAATTGATACTGTAGGTGTCCTTACACAGTATCGTCCCCTTCGTCTTAATTCCCATATCGGAATAGGTATTCCTTGGGATCTGGACCGCAATGTAGGTGGTGTAACAGTTCTTCCTCCATATGAGAAGAGTACCAATAGTGAATGGTATACAGGAACTGCTAATGCTATCTACCAGAATCTTGAATATATGGAACAGTACAATCCAGAGTATGTTCTTATATTATCTGGCGACCATATTTACAAGATGGATTATAAGATAATGTTAGATTATCACAAGGCTAATAATGCCGATATTACAATTGCAGCTATGCCTGTTCCAATTGAGGAAGCAAGCAGATTTGGTATAGTTGTTACCGATTCAGACAACAGAATAACAGAATTTGAAGAAAAGCCAGCTAATCCTAAGAGCAATCTTGCTTCAATGGGTATCTACATATTTAAGTGGAGTGTATTAAAGGACGCACTTATTAAGCTTAAGGATCAGCAGGAATGTGATTTTGGTAAGCATGTAATTCCGTATTGCTTCAATAATAATAAGAGGATATTTGCATACGAATATAACAGTTATTGGAAGGATGTAGGAACATTAAGCTCATATTGGGAAGCTAATATGGAACTTATAGATATTATTCCTGTATTTAATCTTTATGAAGAATTCTGGAAGATATATACAAGAACAGATACAATTCCACCACAGTATATTGCGGATAATACATTTATAGAGAAGAGTATTATTGGTGATGGAACAGAAGTATATGGAAGAATATATAATTCAGTAATAGGTTCTGGTGTTACTATCGAAGAAGGTGCCGTAGTCAGAGATTCAATTATTATGAATAATTCTGTTATTGGTAAGAATACAATCGTTAATAAGTCAATAATTGCAGAGGAAGTTGTTATAGGTGACAACGTAGAGCTTGGTGTAGGAGAAGAAGTACCTAATGTTAAACTTCCTAAGATATATAATTCTGGACTTGTAACAATTGGTGAGTGTTCAGTTGTTCCTGATGGAGTTAAGGTTGGAAAGAACACAGCTATATCAGGTGTTACAACTGTTGAAGATTATCCAGATGGATTGTTGCCAAGCGGAGGAATTATTATTAAGGCAGGTGAAGTTGAATGAAAGCAATAGGTATAGTATTAGCAGGTGGTAATAACAGAATGATGCGCGAATTGACTAATAAGAGAGCTATTGCTTCAATGCCTGTTGCAGGAAGCTACAGAGCAATAGATTTCGCACTTAGTAATATGTCGAATTCGCATATCCAGAAGGTTGCAGTAATAACACAGTATAATGCACGCTCACTTAATGAGCATTTAAGCTCATCTAAATGGTGGGATTTTGGTAGAAAACAGGGTGGACTTTATGTGTTCACACCTACTATCACTGCTGAGAGCAGCAGCTGGTACAGAGGAACAGCAGATTCATTGTATCAGAATATAGATTTCTTAAAGTCAAGCCACGAGCCATATGTTGTAATAGCCTCTGGTGATGGAATATATAAGCTTGATTATAACAAGATTCTTCAATATCATATTGAGAAGAAGGCAGATGTTACAGTTGTCGTAAAGAAGCTTGATAACAGAGCAGATATTGGAAGATACGGAGTTGTTGCACTTACAGACGAGGGACGTATAACAGATATTGATGAGAAGCCGTTAGAGACTAATCTTTCAACAGTATCAACAGGTATCTATGTTGTAAGAAGAAGGCTTCTTATTGAACTTCTTGAGAAAGCTGCTGAAGAAGACAGATACGATTTTGTAAGGGATATTCTTGTAAGATACAGAAATATCAAGAAGATATATGGCTATATGCTTGATACATACTGGAATAATATATCATCAGTAGATTCGTATTATAAGACTAATATGGACTTCTTAAAGAGAGATGTAAGAGATTACTTCTTCAAGCAGTATCCGGATATATATTCTAAGGTTGAGGATCTGCCACCAGCTAAGTATAATTATGGGGCAAATGTTTCTAACAGCCTTGTATCCTGTGGCTGTATCGTTAATGGTACAGTGGAGAATTCAGTGCTGTTCAAGAAGATATATATTGGTAATAACGCAGTTGTTAAGAATTCAATAATTATGAATAATGCTTATATAGGTGATAATGCTTATATTGAGAACTGCATAGTTGAAAGCAACAGCACTATAAAAGCTAACTCAAGATATGTTGGCGAGAATGGTGTTAAGATAGTTATTGAGGACAGTCCATCATATTATTAATGCCATTTTGATATTAAATAATTAATAAAAGCCTCCGGTGTATATAACACTGGAGGCTTTGTTAGTTATTTTTATGTGCCGGGAATGCACACTCGCACTATATTCCTTTATTACCCTTTGCTTTGCGGAATTGTGTTGGCGATAAGTGGTTGAGGTGTTTGAAGGCATCACCAAAATAGTTGCTGTTATCATAACCGCATTCAAGTGCAATCTCTGTTATGCTCATATCCGTTTCTAAAAGAAGTTGCTCAGAATGGTTAATTCTTATTGTATTGAGGTATTCCTTAAATCCAAATCCGTTAACAGCTTTAAACTTTTTAGAAAAATAAGATGGGTTCAGATGAAGCATATCAGCTATTTCATCAAGTGTAATATCTTTATTATAATTAAGCATAATATAATTCATAGCCTTTTGTACGGATACATCTGCGATGGATACAGTATCAACAAGGCTTGCAGGGGAAGCAGGCTTGTTATCACAATACCGGCAGAGCAGTATTAACAGATTTTGCAGGTAATTCTTGTATACACAGGGTGAAAGAGCATTACTGTTCTGTCTTTCGTTAATCAGAACACTGAATATAGATAGGAATTCGTGCCTGTGATTATCCGGTATAGAGAAGAAGTGCATATAAAATGTATCTTTAAACTGTTCAAAGCCTAGTATGTCGATAAGGTCGCTTATATAATCGTCAGTGAATTCTATATAAAGGCGTTCGTGATAAGCGTTATTAAGATAAGTGGTCTTATGAAGCACGTTATCAGGAATAAACAATATTGTGCCAGCTTCCATACGGTATGTATTATCGTGTATAAACATATTGCACGAGCCATTCATAAGATAATAAAGCTCATAATATGAATGTGAATGGGCAGAGTGCATAGCATAGGCTGAATTATAAATCTGCTGTGATATTTCAAATCTTGAAGCCATAGAATACCTCTTTCGGTGTTAGGTGTGCTATAGGTAAAAAAGTTATTTTGCTAAGGAATAATAACTTTTATACTTTTAGTATCTGCATTATATGATGTTGGGGTCAAAAGCCCCCACCTATGAGCAAGCTTATGCGGGTTTAGACCCTTTGACTCTGGTATCATTATATAATAATATTACACACGATTAGCTGTAATGTAAATGAATTTATAATTATATATTAATGACAGATTATTAGTGTATACATGTACATTGTGTATATACAATTAGCTTAAAAAGTGTTATTATAAATAAAGCTATAAGTGATTTTAATGTTAAATGATTATAATAGTGAATAACTTTAAAAGAGTAATGAGGAGGTACGCATATGGGTACAGTGGTAAGACTTGAAGATTATTGCAAGTCATTCAAAAGTGCTGAGGTATTAAAGAATATTAACCTGACACTAGAGAGCGGGAAAGTTATAGGACTTAAAGGTAAGAATGGTTCAGGTAAGACAATGCTTATGAGGGCTATAAGCGGGCTTATACTTCCAACATCAGGAAAGGTATACATTAACGATAAGGAGCTTGGCAGGCAGATTTCATTTCCGCCAAGTATAGGGATTTTAATTGAGAATCCTTCATTTATAAGCAATTATACAGGTTTTAAGAACCTAAAGATACTTGCATCTATCCAGAACCGTATTAGTGATGATGAGATAAGAGATGCTATAAGAAAGGTCGGACTTGACCCGGACGATAAGAGAACATTTAAGAAATATTCATTAGGAATGAAGCAGAGATTAGGAATTGCGGCGGCTATAATGGAACGCCCTGATATAGTTATTCTTGATGAGCCTATCAATGCACTTGATGAGGCAGGAGCAGGACTTATAAAGGGACTTTTAGATGAGCTTAAAGCCAATGGTTCACTTATAATAATTGCGTGCCACGACACAGAAGAACTTAACTATCTTTCAGATGAGATATACGAAATCTATGACGGCGAAATCACAGGTCATATAGAACACCCAGACGAAAAAGTATCTTAATGAAATAACTGCCATCAGTCTACTAACCTGATGGCAGTTTATTTTTCCAGCACACCTGATAATACACCCAATAATATATTCAATAATACATTGAATAACCTCCCCAAAATCTGTACAATATAAAATAATTATAAATCCCCACCAAAGGAAGGAACAAAATATGTATATAATAGCAGGATTAGGCAACCCAGGAGCACAATACGCAGGAACAAGACACAATGTTGGTTTCGCCTGCATAGATGAACTTGCCGACCAATATAATATAAGTGTAGACACATCTAAACATAAAGGTCTTATAGGAAAAGGTGTTATAGAAGGACAGAAAGTAATTCTTGTAAAGCCTATGACTTATATGAATAATTCAGGCGAGTGTATAAGAGAAGTTATGGATTATTACAAGGCAGATATAGATGATTTAATTGTTATATTTGATGATATAAGCCTTGAACCGGGAAGGTTAAGACTCCGTCCAAAGGGAAGTGCAGGCGGACACAATGGAATTAAGAGCATAATTGCACACCTTGGAAGTGACCAGTTTAAGAGAGTTAAATTCGGAGTTGGGGATAAGCCAAAGGGCTGGGATCTTGCTGACTGGGTTCTTGGAAGATTTCCGGAGGAACTTTATCCAGCTTTAAGAGAGGGAACTAAGAGAGCCTGTGAGGCAGTAGAATGCATAATGACAGAAGGTATTGAAAGTGGAATGAATAAATTCAATGGATAAGGAGCAGATATTTTGAACACATTTTTTGACCCTGTAAATAATACGGCGGCAGTTGAACAATTAAATAAAGAGCTTGGCAAAGACGGCGGAAGAACTGTGCTTATAAGCGGCTGTATTGATACACAGAAGGTGCACATATCAAGTGCAATAGCATCAGGATATAAGTATATGCTTATTGTTACAAGTGATGAAGCAAAAGCAAGAAAAATGTGTGATGATGCTTCATTTTTTAATAGAGAAGCAATATATTATCCGGCCAAGGATGCCATATTTTATAGTGCGGACGTGCACGGCAACCAGATTACAGGTGAGAGATTAAGGTGTATAAGCCGCATAATCAACCATAGCAGTACAGGCGAGGGTGTGCTTACAGTTGTTACAACTATGGACGGAATTGCAGACAGGCTCATACCTGTCGAAAGATTTAAGGAGGCAGTTATAACCCTTGATTATTCCAGCGAAATAGAACCAGAGAAGCTGGCAAAGAAGCTGGTGGCTATGGGCTTTGTGCGTACTGGAATGGTGGAGGACAAGGGACAGTTTGCAATACGTGGTGGAATTATAGACATTTTCTCGTACACAGATGAAGCACCGGTAAGAATTGAGTTGTGGGATACGGAAGTTGATTCTATAAGAATGTTCGATGTTGAGAGCCAGAGGTCAATCGAAAGGCTTCAAAGCTACAGCATTTTCCCGGCTACTGAATATATATTTACAGAAGATGAGTTAAAAAATGGTCTGTACAATATTAAGGAAGAGTGTGACAGGCAGCTTGAGTGTTTTGATTATGGTAAGAGAAAGCGTACAAAGGAGCAGATTGAGGCGGGTAATAATCTTAACAAGCTTGTTGCAGATGTCGAGCGTACCGGTAATTATGAGAAGTTCACAGATACACTTGTGGCAGATACAGTTGGACTGGCAGAGTATTTTCCAGAGGAGAATACTCTTGTTGTGTTAGATGAGCCTAACAGGCTGAAAGAATGTAATGAGCTGACATTGTATGAATACAACGAGAGTATGAAGAACCGTCTTGCTGCAGGTTATGTGCTTCCAAGCCAGACTAATAAGGTCAAGGCTATGAATGAGATTATCGGTGACTTAAGGAATAATAAGAAGCTTATATTAACGACACTTGATTATAAGCCTGAGGGTTTTGAGATAGATTATTCTATGTATATCACGGCAAGAAGCATAAGCTCATATAATAACAGTTTTGAGTATCTGGCTAAGGATTTGGAAAAGTACAAGAAAAATGGATATACAACAATACTTGTATGCAGTTCAAGAACGAGGGCATTAAGAATAGTTGATGATCTGGGAAAGCTTGGAATTGCCAGCTTTTACAGCGAGGATTTTAATAAGGATTACGGAAGCGGGCTTATTATAGTGACATATGGAAGCCTGCATAAAGGCTTTGAGTATCCTGTTCTTTCATTTGTTGTTATTGCAGAGAATGATATATTCAGTGCAAGAAAGATGAAGAAGCTTAAGAAGAAAAAGCACGATGGAAAGAACATTGCCAGCTTTAACGAACTTAATATAGGCGATTATGTTGTGCACGAGAGCCACGGACTTGGTGTATACAAGGGAATAGAAAAGATACAGGTAGAAGGTGTTGAGAAGGATTATATTAAGATTGCGTATGCGAATAACGGCAATCTATATGTGCTTGCAACACAGCTTGACCGTCTGCAGAAGTACGCTAATCAGGATACGGAGAAAAAGCCTAAGCTTAACAGTCTTGGTGGTGTTGAGTGGAAGAAGACAAAAGCCAAGGTTACAGGGGCAGTTGAGGAAGTGGCTAAAGAGCTTGTAAGGCTTTATGCGATAAGGCAGAAGGTTGAGGGTTACAGATTTTCACAGGATACTGTATGGCAGAAGGAATTTGAGGAAATGTTTCCTTATGAGGAGACAGATGACCAGCTTAATGCCATTGAGGATACCAAGAAGGATATGGAAAGCGGCAGGGTTATGGACAGACTTATATGCGGCGATGTCGGCTATGGAAAGACAGAAGTTGCAATACGAGCTGCATTTAAGGCTGTTCAGGACGGCAAGCAGGTGGCTTACCTTGTTCCTACAACGGTGCTTGCAAGCCAGCATTTTTCAACATTTGAGGAGAGAATGAAAGGCTTTCCTGTTAATGTCGGTCAGTTGTCAAGCTTCAGGACAAGTGCACAGAATAAAAAGACGATTGAAGGGCTTAAGAATGGCACGATAGATGTTGTTATAGGAACGCACCGTGTATTGTCAAAGGATGTGCAGTTTAAGGATCTGGGACTGCTTATTATTGATGAGGAACAGCGTTTTGGTGTTGCACATAAAGAAAAGATTAAAGAATTAAAGAACAACATAGACGTTCTTACATTAAGTGCAACTCCTATTCCAAGAACACTTCATATGAGCCTTGTCGGTATTAGGGATATGAGTGTTCTTGAAGAGCCGCCGGTGGACAGACATCCGATACAGACATTTGTTACAGAACATAATGATGAGATGATAAGAGAGGCGGTTACAAGAGAACTTGCACGAAATGGACAGGTGTATTATGTATACAACAAGGTAAGGGACATTGAGGAACGTGCTGAGTATATACAAAATCTTGTTCCTGATGCGGTTGTTGCGTATGCACATGGACAGATGGATAAGCGTATGCTTGAAAAGATTATGTATGAGTTCGTCAATGGAGAGATAGATGTTCTTGTATCTACGACAATTATAGAAACAGGTATGGATATACCTAACTGTAACACTATGATTATAGAAAATGCTGACCAGTTCGGGCTTTCCCAGCTTTACCAGTTAAGGGGAAGAGTTGGACGAAGTACAAGAACGTCATATGCTTTTCTTATGTACAAAAGGGATAAGATGATATCCGAGGTTGCAGAGAAGAGATTAAGTGCTATAAAGGAATTCTCTGACCTTGGTTCGGGCTTTAAGATTGCTATGAAAGACCTTGAGATAAGAGGTGCAGGAAATGTGCTTGGAAACAGTCAGCACGGTCACATGGCGGCTGTGGGATATGACCTGTACTGTAAAATGCTTAATCAGGCAGTCAATAACTTAAAGGGCATAAAGAACGAATACAGTTTTGAAACTACTGTTGATCTGGAAGTTGATGCATATATTCCAGCTTCATATATTAAGAGCGAATACCAGAAATTAGATATCTATAAAAGGATTGCAGCACTTGAAACGAGGGAAGAATTGTCAGATATGAAAGATGAGCTTTCAGACAGATATGGAAGTATTCCTTCGTGTGCTTCTAATCTTTTGATGGTAGCACTTATAAAGAGCAAGGCACATAAGATAGGAATTATGGAGATAAAGGGCGAAACTGCCGCTAATCCGGCAGGAGGTGCATCTAACTGGAGAACAGTTATGAATATATATCCTAAGGCTGATATAGATTCTGATGCAATTCCTAAACTTCTTGAAAGCTTCGGTGGGGCTTTGGATTTTAAAGTAAATGGAGTGCCATATTTTATATGGACAGTTACTAAAAGAAAATTTACAAGTCAGAAAGAATACCTTAACGGACTTTTAGATATGATGGATATTATGGAAGATGCAATTAGTACTTTACAAAATTAAATATAGTGGTATAATAATGACAATTTAGCACTTTAAAGTGTAACGCTTTAAAGTATAATAAAGCGTGTGCAGAAGCATATCAGGCATATGCAATATTTTCCTGCACACTGATACTAGATTGAGAACACCCGGTGCGGGAATTATTTTCTTAGCTTTTACCGGGAAAGAATGGAGGATTACTATGGAACAGAAAGGCGAGTTAGTATCATTCAGACCAGATATTAAGGTCGTTGATTGTACACTTAGGGATGGAGGTCTTGTTAACAATTTTGAATTCAGCGAAGATTTTGTGCGCGATTTGTATAAGGCAAATGTAGCCGCAGGCGTTGATTATATGGAATTTGGATATAAGGCATCAAAGGAAGTCTTTAAGGTTGAGGATTACGGCAAGTGGAAGTTCTGTGATGAGAAAGATATAAGAGCTATCGTTGGTGATAATGATACAGACTTAAAGATTTCTGTTATGGCAGACGTAGGAAGAACTGATTACAAGAAGGATATAATTCCTAAGTCTGAAAGTGTTATAGATATGGTAAGGGTAGCTACATATATTAATACTATACCTGCGGCTATAGAGATGATTAATTACTGTGCAGATATGGGATATGAAGTTACTATTAATATTATGGCTATCTCTACAGCAAGTGAGAATGAGTTAGACCTTGCACTTGAACTTCTTGCTGCACAGAGCAAGGCAAGTGTAATCTACCTTGTAGACAGCTACGGTTCACTTTATCCTGAACAGATAAGAAGACTTGCAGATAAATACATCAGGATTGCTGAGAAATACGGAAAGAGAGTTGGTATACACGCACACAATAACCAGCAGCTTGCATTTGCCAACACTATTGAGGCGTGCACAATAGGTGTAAGCTATCTTGATGTTACAATGAGCGGAATGGGCAGAGGTGCAGGCAACAGTTATACAGAGCTTCTTATGGGCTTCTTAAGAAATCCAAAGTACAGAATTTCACCAGTTCTTAAGTTCATTGAAAATCATATGGTTCCACTTAAGAAAGCCGGAGTTGTATGGGGGTGTGACGTCCAGTATATGATTACAGGAAATGCTAACCAGCACCCAAGAACAGCAATCGCATTCACAGGAGAAGGCAGAACAGACTACGATAACTTCTACACACAGATTACAAGCTATGAATGATCGCGAAAGCAATGAGCCGTGCCAGACATAATGTAAAGACACAGTTGTGCTTGCACAAAATTGTGGCTTTGCATTATGTCTGATAGGGCGAACGCCCGCGTGTCCAGTGCGGCGAAGCGGCGCTGGACTAATAGCGCGGCTCAAAAAGCTGTAAAATACATAAAAAATATACTTGTGAAATTATTAGATAGGCAAAATTTATTGACTTATATAAAATGTGGGTATAAAATATCCCTAATTTAATTAATCGATGGGATCCATTATAGTAAACACCAAAGAAAGAGTGTTATGCCAAGGGGTCAGCGTATTTACCGATTGTCAGCTGTGTTGTAAGAACATTTTACAGCAAAGCAGACATCATTTATGGCTGGTATTGCAGAAGCTCCTGACAGTAAGGTGAGTAGACTGTCGAATACGAAAGGAAGTATAAAGTTATGGCAAAGAAAGATATTGATTGGTCTAATTTAGGATTTGGCTATGTAAAGACTGATAAGAGATTCGTAGCTAATTATAAGAATGGAGCATGGGATAATGGTGTTATCACAGATGATGATAAAGTCGTTATCAGCGAATGTGCTGGTGTATTACAGTATTCACAGTCATGTTTTGAAGGTATGAAGGCATACACAACAGAGAATGGTCACACAGTTATTTTCAGACCAGATATGAACGCAAGCAGAATGGCAGATTCTTGTAGAAGACTTGAGATGCCTGTATTCCCAGAAGATAAGTTCGTAGAAGCTATTGCTGAAACAGTAAGAGCTAATGAGGACTGGGTACCACCTTATGGTTCAGGTGCATCACTTTATATCCGTCCATATATGTTCGGAAGCAATCCAGTTATAGGTGTTAAGCCTGCTGATGAATATCAGTTCAGAGTATTCACAACACCTGTTGGACCATACTTCAAGGGCGGTGCTAAGCCACTTACAATCAAGGTTTCAGATTTTGATAGAGCAGCACCACACGGAACAGGTCATATCAAGGCTGGTCTTAACTATGCAATGAGCCTTCACGCAATCGTTACAGCTCACGCAGAAGGATATGCTGAGAATATGTATCTTGACCCAGCTACAAGAACTAAGGTTGAAGAGACAGGTGGAGCTAACTTCCTCTTTGTTACTAAGGACGGCAAGGTTGTAACACCTAAGTCAGATAGTATCTTACCATCTATTACAAGACGTTCATTAGTACACGTTGCTAAGGAATACCTTGGACTTGAAGTTGAAGAAAGAGAAGTTCTCTTTGATGAAGTTAAGGACTTTGCTGAATGTGGTCTTTGCGGTACAGCAGCAGTTATCTCTCCTGTAGGAAAGATAGTTGATCACGGCAAGGAAATCTGCTTACCAAGTGGTATGGACGAGATGGGACCAGTAACTAAGAAGTTATACGAAACACTCACAGGTATCCAGATGGGCAGAATCGAAGCTCCTAAGGGCTGGATTTATACAGTAGATTAATATTGCTGATGGTTAACAGGCTGGTTAGAAGCTTAGATAACTGGTTTATAGATGTTTATTACAGCTGATAATGTAATTATTATATTCGGTCAGAATGTTAAAAGTACGTTCTGACCGAATTTTTGTGTGATAAATGTATGATTGGTGATGGGGTTAAAGGCATATTCTGCAGCTCTTTAATATAAGCTGTGCAATTAACACTTACATCATAAAATGAAAATATAGATGGAGTAAACATATGTTGTTTAGTAGTAAAGATTTAAGGAAGCTTATAATTCCGCTTATGTTTGAACAGCTGCTTGCTGTTCTTGTAGGACTTGTGGATACACTTATGGTATCACAGTCAGGAGAAGCGGCAGTTGCAGGAGTTGCACTTGTTGATAATATCAACAGGCTTATCATACAGGTTATGGCAGCACTTGCGACAGGTGGCGCTGTTGTCTGCAGTCAGTATATAGGTAAAGGCAGGGATGATGAATCAAGAAAGTCAGGAGCACAGCTTGAGACTGTTTTGTTAATATTTTCAGTTATAATGACTGCATTTTCAGTTTCATTTACAAGACCATTACTTAAGGTGATATTCGGAACTGTTGAAGATTCAGTTATGGATTGTGCTGTGTTATATTTTGTGATAACAGCCCTTTCATATCCTTTCCTTGGAATGTACAATGCAGGAGCTGCAATATTCAGGAGCGTAGGCAACAGTAAGGTAAGTATGAATATAAGCATACTTATGAATGTGATTAATGTAGCTGGAAATGCTTTGTTTGTATTCGTATTTAAGTGGAGTGTAGCTGGTGTTGCACTGTCAACAGCGCTTAGCCGTGTTGCAGCTGGAATAGTTATGACAGTACTTGTATGCGGAAAGACTAATCCGATAAGAATAGATCATATAAAATATTTTGTTCCAGACTGGATATATATAAAGAAGATTCTGACAATAGGTATTCCATCAGGCATAGAAAATGGTATGTTCCAGATAGGAAAGCTTATGGTTGTAAGTATGGTTGCAACATTTGGAACAGCATCTACAGCCGCTAATTCGGTTGGCTATACAGTTATCGATTTTGCAAATATTCCGGCTTCATCTATGGGACTTGCGCTTATCACAGTTGTTGGACAGTGCATAGGTGCAGGGGAAAAAGAGCAGGCAAAAATGTATACTAAAAAGGTACTTAAATATGCGTATTTCGGCGACTGGATATGTAATATTCCATTATTCTTCTTAGCACCATTTATTGCTTCGTGGTTTAACTTATCAGGTGAGGCAACACAGATTACAGTAATGATTTTAAGATGCTTTAATGTGGTTTCATTATTTATATGGCCGCTTTCATTTACATTATCCAATCCATTAAGAGCGGCGGGAGATGTAAAATTTACAATGACAGCAAGTATTATCTCGATGTGGCTGTTCAGGGTCGGAAGCAGCTACGTCCTTGGCGTAATGCTTGGAATGGGAGTTCTTGGCGTATGGATAGGAATGTTCATTGACTGGGCAGCAAGGTCAGTATGCTTTGTTGCAAGGTTTGTTAGTGGAAGATGGCTTAAGAGAGGGTCATTGGCATAATTATGTAATTAATAGGCGTTTGCGAAACTCAGCAAAATTGATTGTTATTTGTACTGTGAACACAAGTAACCGCAATCACCTAATGTAATTAATAAAGAGAGGTATTATCGGGCCTATGGTATGGGCTTTCTTGACTGGCCAGGTGTGCACGGAAGGAAAGTCCATTTGAGTGGTCTGGCAATGCCTTTTTGTTTTTTAAATATTCTATTGCAATACATAGTGATATGTGGTATTCTATTTATATAGTATCTAATCTAAATATAATAATGTTTGATAGTAATATGTGGCAACCATATCGGAACTATATATGAAATCTAATGGCAATTCGCCAATATAATTCCAATATTTAAAATTTTAGTGCGAATAACTGACTATGGTGGATAAATGATAACCAATGAAAAGGAGGTTTAATGAAGTATCAGAGAGTAACCACACATCTTGCAGAAACAATGTCAAAGCTTGATGTAGATAAAGCAATGAGAGACGACTATGCTAAATGTATATTGGCAGACCCGCAGATATTAGCCAATATAGTAAAAGTAATAGTGCCAGAATTCAGGGAATACAGCATAAAAGACATAATTCCCTGCATAGGAGAGACAATAGTATCACTTACAGTTCCGGAAAAGCTGTGCATTAAAATTGAAAGTGATGGAACCGAAGACGTAGATATAAAAGATGGAAAAATTATTTACGACATAAGATTTCCATTGTATTATAATAATAGAACAATTAAAATACTTGTAAATGTTGAGGCACAGAAAAGTATTTCATATACAAAGCTTGGTTATCATATCGAATCAAGAATGGTGTATTATATGGCAAGACTAGTGTCTTCACAGAAAAATGTAGAATTCATAAAATCAAACTATGATGACATCAAAGATGTATACAGCATATGGATATGTATGGATACAGAAGCCGATGAAGACTCTATAATAGAATTAGGCTTGCAGCCAAGAGTAATCTATGGCAATACAAGCTGGCTTCCACAGCGAAGCATAATGAATGGAGCGGTTATAAGAATAAGAAGCAGAGCAGATGTCGAAGAATCAAAAAATAGGCTTATAGCAATGCTAGAAGTATTATTTTCTGGCAGGGCAAGACAGGATAAGATGAACCAGTTAGAAGAATACGGACTTGAGATGACAACAGAATTAGAAGGGTGTGTGAATGATATGTGTAACATAAGTGATTTGCTGGTAGAAGAAAGCGAGGAACGCGGAGAAAGACGAGGAATGGAACGAGGGGAGAAACAGGCGCGTCTTGACAGCATAAGAACATTAATGAGAAAGTTGAATCAGACAGCAGAAGAGGCAATGGATACACTGGATATAGAGGAAAAAGATAGGGAGACGTATAGAAAGCTGCTATAAATGCAGAAATAAAGAATCTGGTATTAATAAATTGTAATCTGGTAAAATAATGAATTAATTCTTGTTACATTAATTAGAGCATAGTCATAATAAATATAATAACGTCAGTAGTAGAAGGATATAAAGAAAAGTTGGCTGACAGACAGTAAGAGGGTTGTTGCTGCGGCAGCCCTCTTACTATGTTATTACGGATTAAATACCATCTTCATCTTCAGCATCATAATCTCTGCCGTTAGGGAAAAGTAAGGAATCATCGGAAAGTTCTTTTTTCATTTCATCGTAATCCTCTTTGACGGCTTTATATGGGGAATCTAAATCTGTATCATAACTCCAGCCAGCTTCCTCCATTTCATCTAACATCTCTTTTTTAGTCATATAAATTTCACCTCCGTTGTTTATAATTATAATTTTTATATTGGATATATTCAAGTTATACAATGTGATAATACTATTTGCTTGGTTATAAAAACGCACATAAAGTATATGTAGATAACTGCAAAAGAGCTTTTGAATTCAGTCGTACCGGTATACAATTAAAATTTAAGAGGTTTTTCATACAATTTTCATTACTTTTGTACAAATTATCTAAAATAAAACTGTATATACCGCCGAAAATATAAAAAATACCCAATGGGCATCTTGACCCACCAAGTTGGTTGTGCTAATATTAACTCAACTTTTGAGGTATTGGATAAAGGTTTAGTGCATAGTGACTAATATAGTGAATGAAAGCTGTATTCTATATTACTATGTGCAAGCCTTTTTCGTATCTGATTAAAAGTGCGTATTAATGAAGAAGGAGGAATCCTAGTTATGAGGATTAAAAAAGAAGTTAGGAAGATTGTCGCTTCTGTATTAGCTTTCTTAATGGTTGTAAGCCTTATTCCGGTTAATAGTCTTATGACAAAAGCTAATGCAGCTTCAAAAACTACTTTTGAAGGTGGAAAGACAGTCGAAGACGGAACTTGGAAAGGATGGACCTGGAATGTATTTGGTAGCAGTACAGATGTGACAAAGGCATTTGCTACAGATACAGGAAATGGAGGAGTTACATTAGAAGTAACAGGTGATAAAGGTAAGATTAATGGTTCAGCTAGTGATCAGGGATTAAATACATTCTTGTATGAACTTGATAAATCTTATGATTTTACAATCACAGCACAGGCTAAGGTTGATACATTAGCAGCAAATGCTCAGGCAGCCTTTGGTTTAACAATTAGAGATAATGTGGGAGAACATGGAAATACTGCAAAGTTAACAGCAGATAAGAATAATTTTGCATTTGTTGGTGGATATGGTAATCAGGCAGCAAGTGGACATGGTAATGCTGGATATAAGACAACAGCATTGGCACATACAAGATTAGGTGAATCACCAGAAGTAGGTGGAACATACGACCTTGCTATTCAGAAGGTTGGAGATAGTGTTAAACTTTATTTTAATGGTGAAGTTGCTGCAGAGTGTTCAGCAGATGATTTAATTACAGATAATGCAATGTATGTTGGATTATTTGCTGCAAGAAATGCTAAGGTTACATTTAATAATGTTAAGTTAGCTTACACACAGGACAGCTCATCAGTAAAGGTAACAACAAATGTTACAGCACCTAAGAAGACAACATACTGTGCTGGTAATACATATGAAGATGTTGATTTGACAGGCTTTAAGGCTACAGTATCAGTTGATGGAAAAGAAAGAGAAATCACAGCATCAGATTGTGTTGTTGATATGAGCAATGACCCATTTGCAGAAGTTACAGATGCTGGAAAGCTTAATCTTTTATATCTTGGACAGACAATAGAAGTGCCAATAACAGTTATCAAAGAAGTAGTATCTGATATGTATATTGAATATATGCCAGTTAAGACAGATTATATGGTAACTGATACAGCTCTTGATTTTACAGGATTAGTAGGTAAAGTTGTATATAATAGTGGTAGAACCTTCGATTTAAAGACACTTATTGATAGTAATGATACTAATACAAAAGTAAGTGATGTTGATTTCACAACTGCTGGAAACAAAGAAGTAACAGTAAGCCATACATATGGTGATGTTACAAAGGAAGTTGTTATTCCTATAAGCGTATCAGATGCAACAGTTAAGAATATTACAATAACATCACCTAACACAACAAGATTTTATACAGACACAGAATATGATGCAGATGCTTATGTAGAAGGTCTTACAATAACAGCTGATTATTCAGATGGTTCAGCTAAGGTTATTCAGGGTACAGATTCAGTTAAGGCTTATGTAAAGGCTAAGGCTGCTGAACTTGATACAACTAAGGCAGGCGAGTACACATATGTAGTAGAATACAATGGTGCTAAGGCTGAATATACACTTGAAGTTGTTAAACCTACAGTACATTCACTTAAAGTAGATGTATATCCAACAACTACTACATACGTTAA
>ENA-OPVL01000617-OPVL01000617.1-human-gut-metagenome-genome-assembly--contig:-NODE-617-length-23736-cov-4.992357_pt1 | contig 23736 bp, 19 predicted proteins | sample MGYA00241496_ERZ501984 | MGnify/ENA primary metagenome ERZ501984 (study PRJEB25962, sample SAMEA2042986) | human gut metagenome | biome: human gut; feature: human-associated habitat; material: faeces... | reverse complement strand
GTGCAGCCGGTGATTTTTACACCGCCGCTAATATTGAGATTGCTGGGAGCTTCGACAGTGCCGCCGTCAGAGATACCGCCGCCACTGCCTGTTACTGCCTGGCAGCCACGAATCTCCGCATTGCCGGACAGGGTGGTGGTTCCGTCATTGCGGATGCCGCCGCCCATAGCAAAGCTTTCATCCGCCGTTGCCTTGCAGTTCTCAATACTGCCGCCGGACATGTTGAACGTGCCCCTATTAGCGACGTACACGCCGCCGCCCATAGCCATGGTGTAATCCGTTGTCGATGCCGTGCAGTCCACAATGCTGCCGCCGGTCATGATAAACGTGCCCGCACCGACATACACGCCGCCGCCCTGTGTCGCATTACAGTTCTTGATGGTGCCGCCCGACATGGTGAACGTGCCGCCACCTATCCAGATACCGCCGCCGGAATTGTTGCCACCGCAGTTTGAGATCACCGCATCACCACTCATCTCAAACGTACCGCCTGCCAATGTTACGCCGCAGCGGGTCTGATTTTCAATTTTACCGCCGGTCATGGTCACCTCGCCCTCGATAATACCGATACCAATACCCCACGGATTGGTCCCGGATGAATCAGTGATGGTGCCGCCGGTCATAGTGAGTTCACCGTTTTGACCGACAAACAGGCCTTCACCTGATTCTGCCATTGACTCGCCCCATACATCCAGCGTACCGGTCTTGGCTGTGCTGGTATCACACAGTGTCAGCGCGTACTTGGCAGCGCTCTCGCTGCTGTCGCTGTTATAAACACGGATACCGGCATTAACCTGTCCCTGTATTGGAGGATAATAAAGTTCGGGGTCTTTGAACAGCAGTGTATGTCCGTTCAGATCCAGCGTCACGGTTCCCTTAACTTCCAGCGAGCCGCTTTCAATCGTCACATCTCCGCCCAGCTGATAGGAGCCGTCGGTCAGGCCGCTGGACATATAATTGCTGATGTTGCTTTGCGTCAGCTTGATAACTGTCTCGCCCTCGCCACTCAGCGCCACCGGGACGCTGTTCTCCGCCGCAGGCTGCTCCGCTGGGTTCACTTCCGGCTGGCCCTCCGGCTGTTCTGGGTTTGCTTCCGGATTTACTTCCTCCTGCTGCTCCTGCTGCGGTTCTTCTGCCGGGGCCGCGCTGCTTTCCGCCGTGGCAAAGGCCGCCACCGGCAGCAGCGTCAGACACAGGCACAATGCCGTTAGAATACTGAATACTCGTTTCTTCATCGTGATTCCTCCATGATGAAAGTCGTTTGGTTCCTCCATAGGAGGAACCAAGGGGATATCCCCTTGAAAAAATTATTTTTCCGTCAGGGCTTCAAAGCCCTTTTCCGCCTGTTGGACGGTTTTTTGGATGATGTCTGTCGCCATAGTATGCAGATCCATCTGCAAGACTGCTGATGTGACCGCCGCCCGCTTTTCCTCCGGAACATTGTAAATCTTGAGCGAACAGTCCAGAAACCGCGTGATCTTTGCCCCAATCGTGAAATACATGCCGCACGGCATAGCCATGAAGCCGCGCATGATGCTCGCCGATGCGATCTCCATTTCGTAGAAATCCTTTGGCTGAGCAGTTGGGAGATAGGGTGCAAATATCTTCTGCAACCGCTCAGATGTGCTGCGGTAAAGATATTCCGAAGTAGTCGGCAGCGAATAGGCCATAACGTACAGTTCCCGCAGCGGCTCGGTCAGCTCTGCAATATGGAGCTGGAGTGCCGTTTCCACGGCGTAGAGAAGCACGGGATCCTCCGCACTAGTATGTCGTTCAGCAAGGTCAAATTGCCCGCCGAACATTCGCTGCACTAGTTCAAGCAGCAATGCCTCCTTACTGGAAAAAACATGGAAAAATGCGCTTTGTCCCCAGCCAGCTGCCTTTGCAATTTCACCTGTTGTTGCTCTTGTGTACCCTTTCTCCAAAAATAGGGTTACTGCAGCCTGCAGCATTTTCTGCTGAGTCGCTAAACCGTTTGCTTGCTTTCTTCGCGGAGACAAATAGCCACCCCCCCAAATCAAACTTGTGATTGCACTTCCATTATAGCATGGCCTCATTTGTTGTGCAAGTGAAAGCTCATTGCGATGCTGTTTTCGGAGTAATGCGCAAAGTTCGCTGACATTATATGGTAAGAATGCCGATGAGGATTGAGTTCGAGGAGGGGTGATGTAATACCTGTGAGTTGATTTTTGCCCAGAAGGCAGAAATAGGTATGCTGGCGAACGGATGAATCTAATGGTATCCTGTCTCCGTACTTATTAGATTTCATCTCCTATACGGAGCTTTATAAGCTGTGAGCCAATTCATATTGGCACTTCTGGGCGAACAATATGTTTCGCCTCTCATTTTGCGCTTTGATTTGATTTTCAGATCAAGGCGCTCTTTTTTTGTCCAAATGCCGCTTTGGCGGGTTTGAGAAATAACAATTTGAAAGGTGGAACAAGCAAATGACAGAAAGCAAAGTATTCACGGACAACTTCAGTCGTAGCTTTACGGAGTCTGGGGATTTTTTTCAATTCCTGAGCGACCGGAAAGCCCGCAGCAAATGGATGACCGCCCCATCCAGAGAACTTCAGTTCGAACCGGTGGAACGAGGCTCCACGCTCGGGAATCTGTACATGCAGATCTATGACCACAATGGCGTCGCAGAGATTCTTGAAGACACAATGGAGAATACCAGTCTCCTGCTGAGGGTGGATGGTAAGGACTATCCAGTCCGTTCCTGCGCGATCAAGACCGTTCTCGAACGCGCACGCATCTCAGGGCATGCCCTCAACAAAGTTTCCAGGACAGTATTCGCCGAGATCCTCAACTACTGCATGGGCGTTGCCTCCGGTGACAGCCTGATCAAAATCGCGGATGAGAAGGTATCGGCAGTACATGGTGGCGATCCGAAAGACTACACCGTGATGGAGATGCTGCCTCTATTTAAGGCAACGAGTGACTTTCTCAACCGTGAGTATCCCGGAAACACTTTTATGACAGCCCACTTCGATCACTCCATTGCGACAGCAATCTGGCGTCTGGATGGGCAGGCAGACAATCTTCTCGATACATATCATAGGGAGATTGCTGCCAAAGGCTTGCAAACCGAGAAAATGGTTCCTGCGCTGCGCTTTTCCACCTCCGATGTGGGTATGAGCGGCGCAAATCTCTATCCGATTTTTCTGGTTGGTGCCGAGAGCCGTATTGTTCCATTGGGGTACTCCATTCGCACCGAACACAAGAATGGCGTGGATATGCAGTATTTTGAGGAACAGCTCAGATTGGTCTATGCGCAATTTGAAAAGGCGCTGGACAAGCAAGTGCAGCTCATGAACATCGAGATCCGCTATCCCGTCACTACACTCATGCGTGTCCTGAAAAGAATCAAGGCCCCGAAGAAAGCCTCCTATGAAGCTATGGACTATTTCGTAGCAATTCATGGAGACAGTCCTTGCACGGCCTATGAACTCTTCATGCAGATGAGCGATGTGATCTTCTCTGCGCAGTGTGACGGTGCCTCTGGGCTGAGGATTGCTCAGTTGGAGGAGATTGTTTCTCGTGCCTTGAATGTGAATTGGCATGAGTATGATCATCCCGGTGACTTTAAGTGGTAAGAGGTGGTGATCTCACATGAAGAATATAACCTTCGAAGGCATCAGCACCTTACAACGTCTACACCTTTGCTGGCAGATCAGAAAGCAGATTGGAAAGATACATCAACCTATCAAAGTTGAATTCCATCAGCCGATTTGCCGCAAGCAGTATTCTTCCCTCTGGTACGGCGGCCTGGTGGTATCTATCAAGGTGCGCGGGTGTGTTTTTGCCATTCACGCCTGCGGAGATATCTACGCCACACTTTACGATAAGAGTGATGGCACAGAATTACTCTATGTCAAAGATAAGAGTAACTCTGGACGCTTTGGCGTTGATATTTTGCCATATCTGAAGACGGACCATGCCTTATATGCTGCCATTGGCGATACGCATAAACGGTATCGACTCGATATGGAACACAACAACTGGTGGGAGTGCTTTGTCTATACGCCAGAGGGCGAATTCCATGACATGATGTGGGCATTAGATAGTGACCACATCTTCGAGGGAGTTGAGGTAGTACTCTCCGCTATGGATTCAGTCATAAAAGATATCACCGAAAACAAGGAGCGGATTGAATATGGAAAAGACTCGGCATTTTATTGTTGATACGCCAGTAGGACAACTCGCGATTTACGCTAAGCACGATAAGACTGATTGTGCAGCAGACTATCCAGGCGTTTTCATCGACTATGTACGCAAGGATGGCGCTACAGCGATCCTGGCTTGCGTAGAATACGATCCAGACAAGGAAACACTTCAGACTGTTGTCTACGGCAACTGTGCGTCTGACGAGCCAACTGAGATCGTCGAGCACTACAATACTGATTTTGAAGAGTAAGGAGGATAGATTATGCCTAATTGGGCGCTTGGGTATGTAAATGTCACCGGTACACGGGATGGCATTAAGTCGTTCATTGAACGGTTTGTCAGCGAGGACGATCCCTCAACCATTCCAGGCAAGCGTTTCTTCGCACGGAGCTTCATCCCGTCAAAAAGGCAGGCATTCATTGATGAGGCAATGAATGAATTCTCCGAGCCAGCCGTCGATGCCAAAGCAAGTTACTTGTTTGTCGCAGAGTTCGCATGGTCAGCATACAGCTGCTTGATCGGTGGATATCCGCAGAATTCTCCTAGTGAGTGTCTGACTCTCTCAGAGGCCTGTGCAGAAGACGGGGTATCCGTCACGATCCAGACCTCAGAGCCGGGAATATGTTTTGAGGAACACATTACCTGCGATGACACGGGGGTGGTTGAGCACACTGAAAAAGATCTACTTGCTTATAAGTGCCGGCATTGCGGGGAGATAACAAGCTTTGCCTCGTTCGAGGATCCTGATGATCAGGAATGCCCAGAATGCGGCAATTGTGGGTTTGATCGCTGCGAGGAGGTGTAGGCTATGGGGCTGAACCTGAACTACACGCCAAGCAGATTGGTGGACATCACAACTCTAACAGAGGATCAATGGCTCAGTTGGAGGCGAAAAGGAATTGGCGGCAGCGATGTAGCTGTCGCCCTTAATTCCTCCCCATATCGCACGGCACGAGACCTTTATTATGACAAAATTGGGGTCGTCATGTCAGATGATGGGCCGGACAAAAGCATCACATTCCAGATTGGGCATTTGCTCGAAGATGTGGTAGCTCAAATCTTCGCAAAGAAGACCGGACTATCTGTGTATGAAGACCACTGGATGTACCAACACCCGTTTTTCCCCTTCCTGATTGCCGATGTGGATCGTTTTGTAACCCTGCCGGATGGACGTAAGGCCATCTTAGAGTGCAAAACGGCGCACTATGACATGCAATTCAAGTGGGCGAACGGAGCAGTCCCTCGCCACTATGAATTGCAGGTTCGGCACTACATGTCGGTGATGAATATCGATGTTGCATTCATTGCCTGCCTGTTCTCAAATAATGAGAATGACTTTGTATGGCAAAAGATTGAGCGTGACCTCGAGGAAGAAGAGAACACGATCATGGAGCTGTCGGCATTCTGGAATAATCACGTCATGGCTCGTGTGGAGCCGCCCCTGGTCGAAAAGCCAGATGCGGTTCTGGAGTCGCTCCGTCGCTATTTCGGCCCTGCTGACAAGTCCGAACCGACCGTGGATCTTGACCGCAAGTTTGTGGTGAACCTCAAGGAGATCCTGGCACTCAAAGAGGAAAAGAGAGCTTTAGATGCTCAGGTAAAAGCACTTGAGACTCGCATCAAATCCCTCTATGCTCCCATCGTCGAAGAGATGGGTACCGCATGCAAAGGAACCTGTGAACAGGGCGGCGAGTGTTTCAAAGTATCCTACAATCCTCTGTATCGGGAAGGAATATCAAAGGACCGTTTATCCGCTCTGCGAGCTCAGTATCCTGATATCTATGATGAGTTTGTGGATCAGACGGAATCAAGAATCTTTAAGGTGGTCAAATCGGCCATCGCATAAGGAGTGATCAAATGCTATGTCGATATGAAAGAACCATCTTTAAGTCCGATAAGGGCTTCTGCATTTTTGCCTACAGTACTTCTGATGAGTCTGTTCCAAAGGAAGCCCGTAATCGGTCTTACTACCATGACGACAAGATTCATTTCACGGCCATCGGCTATCATCTGATTGCTACGGATGCCGTGGAAGTGGAACTGGATGGCACATGGGAGAATTCCAAACACGGTTTACAGCTGTCGGTTTCAATGTGTAAGGAAGTCGTGCCGAGAGATCAAGCCGGCATCCTTGCTTACCTGAGCAGCGGTATCATCAAGGGAATTGGCCCTGAGACCGCAAAGGCCATTGTTGCTCGCTTTGGCGATAAGACAATGGAGGTTCTGGAGAAAGAGCCGGACAAGCTGCTTAGCGTCAAGGGGATTGCCCAGAAAAAACTCAAGGCAATCATCAAATCTTACGGGGAAACGAAGGCCTTGAGCGATCTCATGATATACTTGGCGCCTTTCGGTGTTTCGATGAAAAAGGTTGCGATGATCCGAGAAGAGTTCGGAGATAGCAGTCTGAGAATCGTGAAAACGGATCCATTCCAACTCTGTAAGATCAAGGGCTTTGGCTTCATGACAGTCGATTCCGTTGCCCGTAAAACAAAAGTCAGCTTGAAGCACCCTTTGCGATACTCCGGTGCGATCAACTATGTGCTGGATGAGGCACGCGTATCTGGGCATCTTTTTCTATCCGTTGATGAGACGGTTGGCCAGTGCTATGAGCTTCTCAATATGGGCTGCGATGATGAAGTGGTTTCCGAAGAGGAAATCCGCCAAGCGATCTCAAATGAACGTGTGGAATCCCGTATCTATGTTGAGGGAAGCCGTGTATACCTGAGTTACGAGCGCATGTGCGAAGTTAAGTCAGCTAAGCGCATTGTGTCCATGATACTCCAAGAGGGCTTTACAAAGATCGACGATCTGGACAGCAAAATCGACAATGCGGAGAGGACCTTGCATCAAAGACTGGCTCCTTCGCAACGTAATGCTGTGAAGCTGTGCCTCTCGCATCCGATCTCCATCATGACCGGAGGCCCCGGCAGCGGAAAGACCACAACACTACGATTCATACTGGATATCTATAAAGCTGCGTTCCCTGCGAATGAAGTCCTCTTGGCTGCACCTACTGGCCGTGCCAGTCGGCGCATGGCAGAACAGACAGGAATGCACGCATCTACACTTCACTCGGCGCTTGGCCTTGTGACGGATGAAGACAGCCCACTGAACGACAAAGAGTTACTATCAGCAGACTTGGTAGTCGTTGATGAGTTTTCAATGGTGGACATGCGCCTTGCGTATATCCTCCTTGATCGTATCAAGTCGGGCGCTCAGCTGATTATTGTCGGTGATGCTGACCAGCTCCCATCTGTTGGCGCGGGTAATGTGCTGCGAGAGATGATTCGAAGTGAAAAGGTTCCTACGGCAGTCTTAGAGACTGTTTTCCGCCAGGCATCTAATAGCCGTATCATCACAAACGCCTATGCCATCAACCACAACGACACACATCTTCAGTTCGGGGATGACTTTCAGTTTTTGGAAGTCCAGAACTCGGAAGAGGCTGCGCAGTTGGTCATCAAGAACTATCTGCGGGAAGTTTCTTTGCATGGTATTGAGGATGTGCAGATTCTCTCACCTCTCCGCAAGCGAGGTGCGGTTGCGGCAAATGCGTTGAATGAGACCATCCGGGACCTTGTCAACCCGCCGAACAACTTGAAGAAAGAGGTTAAGTGCGGCAGTCGAGTATTTCGAGTTGGTGACCGCATTATGCAAACGGCAAATCGAATCAATGTGTCAAATGGCGATGTCGGCGTCATAACCGACATGAAGAAAGAGGATGATGAGACGATCACATGCGTGAGACTTTTGGATGGAAGGACACTACAGTACACGCAGGAAATGCTGGAGGATTTGGAGTTCTCCTACTGTACGACCATTCATAAGAGCCAAGGGCAAGAGTATCCTGTCATCATTGTCCCTCTTTTGAAAGAGCACTATATCATGCTGCGGCGAAACTTGCTCTATACTGCTGTGACCAGAGCCAAGGCAAAGGTCATCCTGATTGGGCAAAAGCAGGCAGTCTTTGTTGCGATCCATAAATGCGATGTGGGTCAAAGAAATACGGTGCTCGCGGATCGAATCGTGGCTTATTATAACCGCGAGCTGAGTCGGCGAGTAGCGTGATTATTTGGGAAACGGGGTGGTCAAAAGCTGCCTCGTTTCTACATTTATTGTGAAAGGACAATTACCATGAGTGAATCGAACTCTAATGTGATCCCTGCCATCAACGCTGTCGATGGTTTTAACCCCGCTGATTTCGTGCGTACTACCGTGGGTGAGGAAGGCGAAAACGATCTCTACCTTGATGTCAAATATCGCCTTCTTTGGTTCCGCCTGCACCATCCGAATGGAAAGATCGACCCGGAGCTTATCCGAGTTGATGAGAAGAATGCAATCGTATGCTGCAGGATCTATGCCGATAAGGCTGACCCAGCTGACCAGTTCATTGGGAAGGCGTATTCTCAGCGTTTCTCAACGGAAGACCGCTTTGGCGATCGCTTCTTGGAGATCGCCGAAACAGTCGCAAAGGGCCGCGCTTTGGCTGATGCAGGTTATGGTACGCAGTTCTGTATGAATGGTGATGCGCTGGCCGGTATTATCGCGGATGCCCCAATCAAGATGCCTCCTGATGAAGATGCAGGACACCCTGGTAGTGTCGTGGCGAGTTTTACCGCTCAACCGACAGCGGATCCTCCAGTCTTCTCTCAGACGGCGACGGCGCCTAAATCTACCCAGCCTGCTCAGCAGCAGGTTCAGCCTCCTGTGCAGCAGTCTCATGCTCCTGCTCCGGAGCCCCCCAAAACGCTGGATGAGTACTTGCGTGTCATGACCATTGAACAGGCGAAAGCCGTCAAGGTTGATTTTGGCCGCTTTAGTGGCTGGTCTCTTGGCGAAATCGCTATGAAGAGCCCAGGTGACCTCGCGTGGTATGTGAAGAACTATTCCGGCCATAATCTCGCACTGAAAGCAGGGGCTACAAAGCTTTTGGAAACGGTAGGCCAGATGGCCAGCTGATTCTTCCCCTAGCTAAGGGAGGTGGTTTAGATGGGCAGAATACCTGATCTGCCATGTGATATTGAGCAAGTGGTTGATCTTCTTGGTATCGAAGTCATACGAGATACCGGGACTCAACTGCATTGCAGGTGTCCATTCTGTGCAGATCGGAAAGCTCATATGAATGTCAAGATCCGCGATAATGTGTTTCGGTGTAATCGCTGTGGTAAAGGTGGAGGCATCCTCCATCTTTATGCAGAGTACTGTGATGTCAATCTCCATACGGCTTACGAAGAACTCTGCAAGATATTCGGGCCAGATGGGAGTGAACCAGTACACAAATATAAGCGGAAGTCTCGCCCCATAGAAACGGTAGAACTCCCAATTGCCTCAGCTGAGGTGCGGGATAATACTTATTCCAATCTTCTCTCATTATTGACTCTATGCCCAACACATCAATCCGCTTTGAAAGAGCGCGGGCTAAAATCAGAGGAGATGGAGCGGCTATGCTATCGAACGACACCCACAACACGTTTGAAACGGATTGTTACAGAGCTGTTGGAGCGTGGCTGCATTCTTGATGGGGTTCCCGGATTTTACTGTCAGAAGGACTCTGGCCAATGGGTATTGGATATCCGAGGCTCAGGAATCATGCTACCCGACCGAAACCTGCTCGGCCAAATTGAAGCCATTCAGGTTCGGCTTGATAAGGTCTACAACCAGAAATTCTATAACCTGACGAGTGTTGACCAGTACTACGGAACACAGTCGAAGTGCTGCCCGCATTATGTCGGTGTTCATGAAGGCGATGAAGTGGTTTGCCTTACAGAGGGAGTTATGAAATCCGACCTTGCCTACAGCTTTGCGCAGGGTTCACCTTATGAGTGTGGTTTTGTGGGCCTTACAGGCATACCGAGCTATTCTCAGTACGAACGAGCCCTTGAAGAACTAGACTCCATTGGCGTGAAGAGGATCAACGTCATGGTTGATTCGGATTATCAGGTCAAAGAGGAAGTTCGGAAAGCACGCGACCGATATATTGAGATGGGGGCGGCTGCTGGTTTTGAAATGGCACCGATTACCTGGACACAAAAGCAAAAGGGTGTGGATGACCTTTACAGGCACCTTTTCCGAGACAAATGATTTGAGAGCTGCAGCGGGTTGCTGCAGCTCTCTCCATTAATTTGCAAAATCTTATATGGAGGACGACACATGAGCGTTGAAATATATATTTGTGATCTTAAACCTGAGGTTCAGGAGCAGGTTCTATCTGAGCTCAATTTGAGTTCTGATAAGGATGGAAACTATGACCTATTCCCGCTTTTCGTTGTTGAAAAGCCGGAGCCGTAAAACACTCGGAGATTTGAGGATAACGAACGAGAGCTACAGCAATTTGCTACAGCTCACACATAATTTGCTGAAAGGAACAATAGATATGGAAGTCTTTTTGATTATGCCGACCACGCCGGAAGGAAAGGCGAAACTCAGCAAGGAACTGGCCAAGTTCCATGCGGAACAAGCACTAAAGATAGTGCAGAAGTTGCCCTGTTCCACGGAACAAAAGTTGAAGCTTATCGATGCAGTAGTTGAACATTTACGTTCTAAGCAATAGTATCAACTTGTTTATCCGATTTGCTATAAACAAGTTTAAGCCGCCGTCCTGAGTGAAATCAGGGCGGCGGCTTTTCACAATATAGCTTGACGTATGACAAGTAGTGAATTAAGATAATGGGGGAGAATGTACATATGCAGCTTATGAAGGAAAAACAGGAGTTGACCCATTTGTCATGGTCTGTCCACCGTAATTCTATCGAAATTGGTGGGTCTTTTCTGAAGGCGTATGGGAAATGATTTGGAAAAGGTGGAGCGCATATGAAGATTTTTGCAATTCGAGATGAATCGACGCAGGAGCAGAAGGATCTGGCGTACCTCCTGTATTACAAGCAGGAAAAGCAGTTCTATATTGAGCTGCCTGAAAATGCGGATGCATGGGAAACGCCGCTGTTGCTGGACTCCTTTGTGAAGCGTGGGGAAACCACAGTCAATTCCTATTGGAGCAAGATCTGGATTCAGCAGCGGATCGTTCCGATCGACCGCCAGAACATCGGTGAGATTCTGCGCGACAATCATCTGAAGGAATATGATGAGTACGAGCTTCTGATGCTGGCAATGGGGCGATGCGCACAGGATGATTACTACCTTGTTCCCATTAACGAGAAGGAGCTTCCGGAAGCAATTACGCGGCGGTTCTCAAAGAGAATTGAAGATGTGCTGCCGCTGGAGAACCATTGCCTGCTGGTATTTTTCCGGGATGGCGTAGTGAAGAAGTGCGATTTGCAGAAGCATTTTGAAAAGACGAAGACATTTCAAGTTCTTCTCAAGAAGCCGGACTATTTTCAGTATGTACAGATGCAGACCGGCGGATACGGTGTTGCTTGGGATGTGAACATGACCATTTCGGACACGATGCTCTACCGAATTGGCAAAAGTGTTCCGCTGACGATGGAAGACTTCCGGAACTTTGCCGCGCACAGAATCATCAACGCATCGGAAGCGGCGGAGATATTGGGTTGCTCCCGGCAGAACATCATTGACCTTACAAAACGCGGGAAGCTGCATCCAATCAAAACATCGGAGAAGAGTACGCTGTATCTCAAAAGTGAAGTCCTGAAACGAAACTGGCAGTGAGAATACGTTATACCCCTTTATACCCTTTTGAAAGGGGTATAAAGGGGTATAACGTTCTTTGGAGAACTTTTCAAAAAATCTCATTTGCACCTTTTCAAATGGGTTCCAATCCGTTACAATATATCTAACAACCTAACAATGTAATGCGAGGTGTTGCTATGAAAACAACAGACCAGCCGCAGGTGAAGCAATACGTCATCTATTCCCGCAAATCCAAATTTACCGGGAAAGGCGAAAGTATTGAGAACCAGATTGAGCTGTGCCGCCAATATATTGCAATGCACTTTGGCGAAGACGAAGCGGAGCATGCGCTTGTATATGAGGACGAGGGGTTTTCCGGCGGCAATCTGGAGCGTCCGCAGTTCAAGCAGATGATGAAGGATTCCCAGAAGATTGAGTTCGCTGCTATTGTCGTCTATCGCCTTGACCGTATCAGCCGCAATATTGGTGACTTTGCAAAGCTCATCGAGGATCTGGGTGACCGGCACATTGACTTCATTTCCATCCGGGAACAGTTCGACACGTCCTCTCCAATGGGGCGTGCAATGATGTATATCGCGTCAGTGTTCTCCCAGCTGGAGCGAGAAACCATAGCCGAGCGTATCCGCGACAACATGCATGAGCTGTCCAAGACCGGACGCTGGCTGGGCGGGACGACACCAACTGGCTACGCTTCGGAAAGCTTGTCCAGCGTAACAGTAGATGGCAAGGTTAAAAAAGCTTGTAAGCTCAAACCTATTCCGGAGGAGATTCAGCTGGTAAAGACAATTTTTTCTGTGTTCACGGAAAGTGGCTCCCTCAGTAAAACTGACCAGTACTTATTAGAGCACCGCTGTGTCACAAAGCGCGGCAAGCAGTTCACACGCTTTGCCATCCGGGGTATTCTGACAAATCCGGTTTATATGATTGCTGACGATACGGCGTATCAGTATCTCAAGGAGAACAACGTAGACCTTTTTGCTGACCCATCGGAGTTTGACGGTGAGCACGGTATTATGGCCTATAACCGCACACTCCAACGCCCTGGCAAGGCTACTCAGATTCGCCCGATGGAAGATTGGATTGTGGCAGTGGGGAAACATCCCGGCATTATCTCCGGTGCAAACTGGGTACGAGTACAGTCTATGCTGGACGTAAACAAATCCAAGAGCTATCGGAAACCGCGCAGCAATGTGGCGCTTTTGTCCGGCCTTCTGCGTTGTGGCGAGTGCGGTGACTATATGCGCCCGAAACTGACTGGTCGCACTAATGCTAATGGGGAGTTGATTTACACCTATATGTGCTCCACCAAAGAGCGCAGTCATGGTACTGTCTGTAGTATGAAAAACTGCAACGGCAACACTCTAGATGCTAAGATTGTTGAGGAAATACGTAAGGTTGCCACCGACAAAAAAGACTTTGGCCAGTTACTGTCAAAAACCAAGAAAGTAATCAATGACAACAAAGCAAGTTATGAAGCTGAGTTGACTTTATTAGTGAAGAACCATGCTGAAACAGAAGCCCGCATCAAACGACTGGTGGAATCTCTGTCCGTTGCCAGCGAGACCTCGGCCAAATACGTCATGGAGCAGATCGATGAGCTGCACCGGCAGAGCGAACAGGAGCAGACAAAAATTGCTGAATTGGAAAAGCTTGCTAGGCAGAGTAATGCTCTGAGCCAAAATCTATTTTTCTATAGAGATATGATTGAGTCATTCGCCGACACGGTGGATTCGACTACTATTGAAGAACGGCGTCGCCTACTGCGTACTATCGTCAAAAAAGTGGTTTGGGACGGCAAAAACGTCTATGTATACCTCTTTGCGGAGGATGGAGAGCTGAATTTGCCGCCCATAGGGCAACTTATGTGTCCGTCAGGAGAGGATAGCGAATGAGATTCTGATGTACTTTCGCAGCCGGAAGAAGTTACAGGGCGAGGTGTCGCTCAACGATTCGCTCGATTCCGACGCCGACGGCGAGTCGCTCTACCTCATGGATGTCGTCGGCGTTGAGGACACGATGTACTTGGACATTCAGGTCCGCGACGACTGCCTGCGCGTGCGAAAGCTCGTGCATGAGTGCCTGACCGAGCGGGAGGAAGAGGTCATCACTTCGCGCTACGGCCTCGGCGGCCGGATGCCCCGCACACAGCGCGAGGTCGCCAAAAAGCTCGGCATCTCGAGGAGCTATGTATCGCGCATCGAAAAGCACGCGCTGCAAAAGCTGGAGGAAGCCCTCGGTGAACGGGAATAAAAAACGCGGGGCGCAGTTGTCTGCGCCCCGCGCTCCGCTCCTGAAAGGAGCGATAAAGAAAGAGAGGGATAAACATATTATTCGATCGTGCCGCCGCCAAGCACGGTGTCGCCGTCGTACAGCACGACGGCCTGACCCGGCGTGATAGCGCGCTGCGGCTCGTCGAAGACGAGGTGCACGTGTCCGTCCCCGAGCACCGTGACTGTCGCCGCCTGCTCGCGCTGGTGGTAGCGCACGCGCGCGGTCGCGCGCAGCTCGCGCGGTGGGACGTCGTAGGCGATCCAGTTGAAGTCATTTGCCGTCAGCTCACGAGAAAAAAGCGCGTCGTTGCCGCTTAGCACCACGCGGTTTTCTGCCGCATCGATGCACTTGACGTAGAGCGGCGCGTCCGCGGCGATGCCGAGGCCCTTGCGCTGGCCGACGGTGTAGTGCACGATGCCCTTGTGCCGGCCGAGCACACGGCCGCTTTCATCGACAAAGTCGCCCGCGGGGCAGCTGTGCCCCGTGTAGCGCGCGATAAAACCCGCATAGTCGCCGTCCGGCACGAAGCAGATGTCATGACTATCCGGCTTGTCAGCGTTGTAGAAGCTCTGTTCCTCCGCGATGCGGCGCGTCTCGCTCTTGTGCATCGCGCCGAGCGGCAGGCGCGTGTGCGCCAGCTGATCCTGCGTGAGCGAGTAGAGCACGTAGCTCTGGTCCTTGCTCTCGTCGAGCGACTTTTTGAGCAGCCACCGCCCGTTTTCCTGCTCGATGCGCGCGTAGTGGCCCGTTACGATGGCGTCGCAGCCTAAGATGCGGGCGCGCTCGTAGAGCCGCTCAAATTTCAGATAGCGGTTGCAGTCGATGCAGGGGTTCGGCGTTGCGCCGCGCTCGTAGGACGAGATGAAGCGGTCAATGACCTGCCCCTTGAAGTCGTCCGAAAAGTTGAAGACATAGTAGGGGATGCCGAGGTGCAGCGCGACGAGACGCGCGTCCTCGACGTCTTCAAGCGAGCAGCAGGTCTTCGTGCGGCTGACGCCGATGTCCTCGTTGTGGAAGAGCTTCATCGTCGCGCCGATGCACTCGCAGCCCTGCTCCTTCATCAAAAATGCGGCGACGCTCGAGTCCACCCCGCCGCTCATTGCAATGAGTACCTTTTCCATCACACCATGCGGCACTCTTCGCACGCTTCTTCGTCGGGGAAGGAACTGTGATCGTAGGCGATACCGTTTCTGTCATAATAATCCTTGATGGCAGACTTGAACGCTTCCTCGGCCAGCACCGAGCAGTGCAGTTTGTAGGCGGGCAGGCCGCCGAGCGCGTCGACCACGTCCTTGTTTGTGATCTTGAGCGCATCGTCGATCGTCTTACCCTTAATCATCTCGGTTGCAATGGAACTCGACGCGATCGCGCTGCCGCAGCCGAAGGTTTCAAATTTTACGTCGTCGATCTTGTCTCCGTTGATCTTGAGATATATCTTCATGATATCGCCGCACTTGGCGTTGCCGACCTGACCGACGCCGTCTGCATTTTCAATCTCACCGACGTTGCGCGGGTGCATGAAATGGTCCATCACCGTTTCTGTATAGAGAGCCATAGAATTTTTCCTCCTTGGTGTGCTTTTATAAAATGAACTGCTTTCTGCCGCTGACGAGGTCCTTCCACATCGGGGACATGTCGCGAAGGTAAGCGACGACCTCGGGCACGGCATCGAGGATGCGGTCGATTTCCTCGTCGGTGTTCCGCTCGCACAGGCTCAGGCGCAGCGAACCGTGCGCCACATCGTGCACGCGGCCGATGGCCAGCAGCACATGGCTTGGGTCGAGCGAGCCGGACGTGCAGGCGCTGCCGGACGACGCGCAGATGCCCTTTGCGTCGAGCAGAAGCAGCAGGCTCTCGCCCTCGATGCCCTCGAAGCAGAAACTCACATTGCCGGGCAGACGGTTCACGGGATCGCCGTTGAGTGCGCTGTGCGGGATTTTGGACAGGCCGTCGATCAGGCGGTCGCGCAGGGCGCTGACCCTTTTCGCGTTCTCGTCGAGGTGCGCGCAGGCGTCTTCGAGCGCCGCGGCCATACCCATGATGGCGGGAATATTCTCCGTGCCGGCGCGCTTGCCGCGCTCCTGTGCGCCGCCCTCGATGAGGTTTGTCAGAAAGATGCCCTGACGGGCGTACAGCACGCCGATGCCTTTCGGGCCGTGGAACTTGTGCGCAGAGAGGGACAGCAGGTCGATGTTCTGCGCCTTGACGTCAATGGGCAGATGCCCCGCGGCCTGCACGGCGTCGGTGTGGAACAGCACGCCCGCCTCGCGGCAGACGGCGCCGATCTCGCTGATCGGCAGGATGGAGCCGATCTCGTTGTTGGCGTACATGACGGAAACTAAGCACGTGTCCTCACGGATAGCGTCTTTCACCTGCTGCGCCGTCACGGTGCCGATGGGGCCGACGGGGAGAAGCTCGACCTCGAAGCCCTCTTTTTCGAGCTTTTTCAGCGTGTGCAGCACGGCGTGATGCTCGAACGCGGTCGAAATGATGTGCTTTTTGCCCTTGCGCTCGCCGAGGCGCGCGGCGGAGATGATGGCCTGATTGTCGGCCTCGCTGCCGCCGGAGGTGAAGTAGATCTCGCGCGGGGAGGCGTTCAGGCACTTGGCGATGCGGTCACGCGCGCTGAGCAGCGCCTCGGCCGCCTGCTGGCCGATGGAGTGCAGACTCGAGGGGTTGCCGTAGATTGTTTCCATATAGGGGAGCATGGCGTCGATCGCTGCGCGGCTCATCTGGGTCGTCGCGGCGTTATCCGCGTAAATTGTCGTCATTGTGATCTCCTTTGCTGCTAAATCCTATCTTATAAGTATGTTAATATGATACACAGAACAGTCTGCTTTGTCAATGACTTTTAAGGTTCTCCCGTTTGGCATCGGGCGTAAAAAAGGAAGAACCGCTCTTGCGAGCGGTTCTTCCTTTTACAATAGGGGGTGGAGAATTTTTGACTTACTTTTCCAGCTGCGTCCAGTCGCGGGTCTCGCGCAGCTCGGTCCACTTCTCATACTTGGAGTTCGTCTTGAACTTGTAGTAGTGGCTGTTCGTCGCTTCCTGAACGGCGAGGTAATACCAGGCCTTCGGGTTCGCGTTGTCCGTCCAGACCGTCATGTTCGGGAGGAGATCGTCCTCGGTCTCGGGCTGGCGGTTCAGCACGCGGTTGACGAGCGTCATGGTCTCGGCACGGGTGATGTCGCGCTGGGGACCAAACGTGCCGTCGGGATAGCCCGTGATCCAGCCGTTGTTGTAGGCGATGCTGATCTCATCCTTGGCCCAGTGGGTCGCGATGTCGCTGAACTTCGCAGCGGTCTTGTCGCCGTTCGAGTCGAAGCGGGCGGCGATGGCGGCGAACTCAGCGCGGGTGATGGCGGCGTTCGGGCGGAACGTGCCGTCGGGATAGCCCGTGATGATGCCCATGGAGCTGAGGGTCGAGACCGCGGTGTTGTACCAGGAGGTGGCGGCCACGTCGGAGTAGCGGTTGGTCTTGGTCAGGTTCTCGTCGCGGACGTCGTCGGTCAGCAGGCGGAAGAAGATGGTCGCGACCTCGGCGCGGGTGATGTTGTTCTGCGGGCGGACCTCGCCGTTGCCGTAGCCGATGATATAGGCGAAGTGGTCGGTCGTGTTCAGGCCGAGCGCGTCATCATCGGGGATCACGACGGTGGGGGTGGGGGGACGATAGGTGTGCTTGTAATAATAGGTGTTGGTGATGGTGACGCCCTGAATGTCATTCACTTTGCCATTCGCATTTGTAGCGAAGTTGAAAGTATGCTCTGCCGTATCGCAGGTCACGTAAGACAGATTGGCGTCCCGCTCCTTAACAGTGACCTGATAGTGCGTGCTTGCTTCCAAGGGCGTATCCTCCGTGCCGCTGAAGCCAAACGATTTGCTCGTGCCGGTGCTCAGCGAGACCGTGCCGGTGTAGGTGCCGACAGGGCTGAGTTCCTGCGCTGCAATTTGTCCCTCCAACGCGTTGATAACCGGTATGTTCTTCGTCACCGTTGCATCGACAGTAAATTCAGCGGTGGTGGAGTAGCCGTAGGTAGAGTTGAACTGCTTCTTGACGTACTGGTTCAGGACACCGAGGACGGTATCGGGTTTGATCTCCTTGGTGTAGAGAACGTTGATGATGTTGTCCTCTTCCTGCACCGTATAAGGCACGGTTCCCTGCTGAACGCCATTCATGTAGCCGCCAGTAGTCGGCTTAAAAAGATTAAGCTCAACATCACCGATTGTAATCGTACTGTCTACCGGCTGGTTTTTAATGATAAACTTGTTCAGGTAGCAGTTCGTATCAGCTTCGGTAGTGACAGAATCCTTATAGTAGTTGACCGTCACGTCAACGAGGGTCGGCTCGACTTCGTTCGCTGTCCAGCTGCCGCTCAGTTTCACAGGCTTGTTGGGCATGGTGAACTTGCCGCTGTCGATCGTCGCATCAGACGTGCTCCAACCGGAGAAATCATGCGTCGCAGAGGTCGGGGCTGCCGCAACATCCACAGTCGCACCGTACTTATAGGTTCCTGCCGTAGGCAGTGCAGGCGTGGCGTCGCTGGGCGTTGTGTTGGTGTATTCGTACGTCACCGTATAGCTGTTTCTGGTGTAGTAGAGCTTGAGGACAAGGCTGCCGTCAGCGGCAATGGTGCCTTCCTGAAGTGTACCTGCAACGGAACTGTCAAAGGTGAAACCGGTATAGCCCTTCGCCGTTGCGGTAACTTCTTGACCGGTCGTACCGGTCAGCGTTTCGGACTCGGAGGCGTTCTCGGGATAGGTGCCATCCAGATTTTGCTGATAGTGCTGAACTGTGTAGCCGGTGCTTCCGTTCGGCGTCCACGTTGCCGTGTACGTGCGGTTGCCGGTGCTGCCCTCTGCAACGGTAACCTCCGTAGTTGCCGTGGTCAGGTCCGTACCCGTCCAACCGGCAAAGGTATAACCCTGCTTGGTCGGGTTATTCAGCATAAAGGTATCCGTATCGACCGTGTAGGTCTCGGGATTGGTCTTATCCTCAGCCAGCTCACCGCCGTTGAGGTTGTAGGTGATGGTATACTTGGTCGCAGCCTTCGCCCACGTGCCGGTCAGTTCAACATCTGCCTTGTCGATGGCAACTGTATTTCCCACGGAATCGTTGCCATTCTTCCAACCGTTGAAGGTGTAAGTGTAGCCGTCCTTGACAACGGGAGAATATGGCCTCGGCAACACATTGGCAGTCTGGCCGGTGATGTAATGCTTGCCGTCCTCGTAGGTCGCGCTTTCCGGTGCTTCGCCGTTAACCGTATACTTCACCCGATAGGTCTCAACGGGGGCTTCAGGGGAAGCGACCGTAGCGAAAGGATCGCTGCCGTCCTTGCCAAGAGTTGCGCTACTGTTATTGGTCACATACCTGTCAGCGGCGGTCCAGCTCGTGCAGCTGGTGTCGGGCTTGACATTGAAGGTCACGACCAGCTTATAGCCGCTGGGGGTGGCCCCCTCAGTTACGACGTTTTCCTCGCTGGAATACTTAAAGCCGCTAACCGTGACGTTCTTCGTAGTAGGGTCAAGTGCAACGTCCACATTTTCAACCGCTTCTGGGTTACCCCATTGACCACCGCCGTTGTACTTCTGCTTCTGAACCGTCACACCGGTGACCGTGCCGTTCTCGTCGACTGACACATCATTGTCAAAATCGAAGTACTGGGACAGCCTATCCGTCAGGATGGTGCTGCCGTCCGCCGCAACGCTGGGCTTAAGAATAAAGCCGGAGATCTGCTGGAAAACAGCACTCAGGTCACCATTCGTAACGTTCATATAATACTTGGTGTCGGCGGACTCTCCAGCATTGTCCATACTCAGTGCATCGGGATAATTGGAGGACACATAGTTCATGAAGTTACCGACATCACCGCCGTCCTCGTCGATCATACCAACAGAGAAAACCTTTGCATTATAGGTGTTTTTCGCGGTGTATGCCTTTCCAATTGCAGAATTGGCTTCGCTTTGACTATAACCGGTGCGTCCCGGCTCACCGTCCGTAAAGAAAACCACAACGCGGGAGCGTCCCTCCGAGGAATTGTTGGCAAACACATTGCTTGCCATTTCCATGCCGTAGGACGCGCGGGTCGCGCCGCTGGCAGCCAGATTACCAATGGCGTCAGTGATAGCCTGACTTTTAGAATCTACCAATGCAGCCTGGTAGTCCTGCGCCGTCAGGTCAATATAGCCCTTCTTAGCTCTGCGTTGAACTTGGACATGATCCTCGTTCGTATCGTTCTCATCGGTTTTGGGTGTTATGCTTTTCCATTTCCAGCCAAGCGGCTCATAGCCCCACTCTTGTCCATTATACTCAATGCCAGGATGATAGGCAAAGTTGTAGTAAGCTCTATACTCGTAGTTGTTATGCGGATCTTCATCATTGGGCAAATATACATTTTCCCAGGTACCTTGTCCTTGATAGGTCTGGTAGTTTTTAAGCTTACCATCGATGAACAATCCTGTGTTGATCCAGCTGCTCTGACTGCTGTCGGGTGAAACAGTTCCGCTGTTACTCATTCCATCCGTCTTGTTGCTTGCAAAGCCGACAATAGCAATGCGGTGCGTTACCGAGTGGTCGGCAGCGTCTTGTTTGATTTTGTTCACAAACTGGGAAACAGCATTTTTCAGGTTATCGAGCTTGCCATTCTCATTCATACTGCCGGACTGGTCCAGCACCAGCACGATGTCCAGCGGGGCAGACCCAGTCGTCTGCTCGACCGTGCCGGTCACCCAGGATTCAAGCTTGATCGTATAGGTGCCGTCAGCGTTCTTAGTGGCGGACTTAACGAGATTCGCGCCGCTTTTCTCGGTGCTGTACTTTGTGTCCGTATTCGTATCGCCCGCAGCGTCGGTCTCATCCGCCAGCACGTTCAGCGGCAATAGCGACAGCGTCATCACGAGGACCAGGACCCAGGTGAGAAGCCGCTTGCCAACTTTCTTCTCAGACATAAAAAATCCTCCTTCTTCTGCCTGTACGGCGCGAAGAAGGGGGGAGGTAATCTGCATTTGGCAACCGGCTGCCGTGCGGCGCGAGCGCCGTTTAGGTCCGTGGCTTTGCGACACAGGCTTTCGCCTGCTGTGCCTTTTTCTGTACAGTTGCTCTTCTGCGAGCCGCACAGATATTTGTGTTTGCCAATATTTTATGTTCACAGTATACCAGATTTGCCCAAAAACGCAAGGCGATTTTCAAAAAATATATAAGATATTAACAGAACTAATAATGTGCAGAAAAAAACGGCGGCAGGAAATACCTGCCGCCGTGATTCGACGAATTGTGATATTTTACGCCACCGCGGACACGGCGAGCGTGTCGCTCTGCTGGGAGTAGGTCAGGGGGGAGACGCAGCCGGCGAAGGCGGTCTCGTTGATGACGCGCTTGGTGACGGCATAGGTCATGTCGATCTGGTACCAGTTGCCGTTGACGTTGACCTTGTTCCAGGCGTGGTAGCTGCTGCCGGCGTAGCCCTTGGTGAGGGTGCAGGGGATGTCCTGGCTGCGGCACATGGCGGCGAAGAGGGACGCGAGGTCGTAGCAGATGCCCTTGTTGCTGTTCAGGGTGGCGGCGGTGTCGGGGATGTACTTGCTGACCTTGCCGGAGGTGATGTCGCTCGCGAGCTTGGTGTCGTAGGTGTAGTGACCGGCGATGTAGTTGTAGATCGCGGTGACCTTGTCCATATCGGTCTTAGCGTCCTTGCAGAGCGCGGCGGCCTTCTTGCACACATCGTCACCGGAGGTGAACTGCACGTCGGTCGTGGCGATGAGGTAAGGGGCGTAGGCGTTTTCAATCTTGGCGTTGACGCGCTTGCTGGTCACGACGCGGTAGGTCGTGCCGGAGATGTTCTCGCAGAGGGAGATGGTGTAGGTGCCGTCGCCCTGCTCGAGGGAGAAGACGGCGTCCTTGCCGCTCGGGCAGTTTTTGTAAGACGTCTTTTCGTTACCGTACTGGATGCCGACCTTCAATTTGGCATTGGAGGTGTAGTTGACAGTGACGAAACCATACTTGGCATTCGTGGTGTCAATGGTGGTGCCATTGGCAGCGCTGGCGTTCACAACCGTGAACATGGACATGACAATAAGCACTGCGAGCATAGCGCAGGCATGACGAAACAGCCGTTTCATACGGCGATCTCCTTTCGGTAACTGGCTGCCAGCCCTGTTCCCAGGGGTAAGGCCCTATAGCTTTGCGTCGCCGGTTTTCACCGGGTTTGCTATTATCGTTTGAGATGCGGTCGAAGCGGCTGCACCTACTCTTTTTTACGGCTCACACTATATACGCGTTCTTAACGTTTGTCAACAGATCATTTGCGCTTTTTCGACAAAATAACAGACAAAAAAGAGCGCGAAAACCGCGCCCCTTTTGATGTTTTTGCAATTTTCGGGCAAAATCACACGCTGAGCCAGTCGTCGAGGATAAGACCCTCATTGTGCTTGGTGAGAAAGCCCACGCTCCACTCGCCGCCGAAGGCGATGAGCTTGCGGCCCTTGAAGTCCTCGAGCACGCGGGAGCCCGAGCAGAGCATCAGGTCCTTCACGTCGCACGGGCACTCGCGGATCAGGCGCAGGTGCTCATAGGGGAGGCCGCTCATGCGCAGGTCGACGCCGTACTCGTTTTTCATGCGGTATTCGAACACGTCGAACTGCAGCGTGCCGACCACGCCGACGACCACGTCCTCAAAGCCGCTGTCGGGGATTTTGAAGATCTGGATGGCGCCCTCCTGCGCGATCTGCTCCACGCCCTTGACGAACTGCTTGCGCTTCATCGTGTCCTTGGGTGAGACGAGCATGAAGTGCTCGGGCTCGAACGTCGGGATGCCGGAGAAGCGGAATTTCCTGCCGGGCATCGTGATCGTGTCGCCGATCGAGAAGATACCGGGATCAAACACGCCGATGATGTCGCCAGCATAGGCCTCGTCGACGATCTCGCGCTCGGCGGCCATCATCGTCTGCGGCTGGGAAAGGCGCATCTTGCGGCCGGACTGGACGTGGAAATACTCGGTGTCGCGCTCGAATTTGCCCGAGCAGATGCGCATGAACGCGAGGCGGTCGCGGTGGGCCTTGTTCATATTGGCCTGGATCTTGAAGACGAAAGCCGAGAACTCGGGGGAGTAGACGTCCACCTCGCCCGCATCGCTCACGCGCGGCAGCGGCGGCGTGGTCATCTCTAAAAACGCGTTCAAAAACGGCTCGACGCCGAAGTTCGTCAGCGCGCTGCCGAAGAACACGGGGGAGAGCTTACCGTGGCGCACGGCGTCCAGGTCAAAGTCGCGGCCCGCGCCGAGCAGCTCGACCTCTTCGGCGAGTGTGTCGCGGCGGGCCTGACCGATCAGGTCGACGAGCGCGGGATCGTCGAGCTCGATTTCCGTGATGCCCGCCTTTTTGGCGTGGCCCGCGTCGGTGAAGTGCAGGATGCAGCGCTTATCGCGGTCGTACACACCGGCAAACTCCTTGCCGCAGCCGATCGGCCAGTTGACGGGATAGGTGTCGATGCCCAGCTCGCGCTCGACCTCCTCGCACAGCTCGAGCGGGTCGCGCGTTTCGCGGTCCATCTTGTTGATGAAGGTGAAAATGGGGATATGGCGCAGGGTGCAGACCTTGAACAGCTTGATGGTCTGGGCCTCAACGCCCTTTGCGGCATCGATGACCATGACGGCAGAGTCTGCCGCCATCAGGGTGCGGTAGGTATCCTCCGAG
>ENA-OPVL01000614-OPVL01000614.1-human-gut-metagenome-genome-assembly--contig:-NODE-614-length-23778-cov-2.386081_pt1 | contig 23778 bp, 26 predicted proteins | sample MGYA00241496_ERZ501984 | MGnify/ENA primary metagenome ERZ501984 (study PRJEB25962, sample SAMEA2042986) | human gut metagenome | biome: human gut; feature: human-associated habitat; material: faeces... | reverse complement strand
GATGGTAATAAAATTAAACTTTTATATTAAAAAATTTAGATTTTTAATTTTTGCTTTTAGCTAAAGCTTCAGTTGGAAAAGATTTAAATTTTGGCAAGAAAAAGGCCCATTTAAAAGGCAAGGGCGCATACTTTTTGTATGTAACCGCGTTTTAAATGGGCTTTGACGTAGTCAAAATTGTAATTATTTTTCAACAATATTTAGTCATTATCACTTTCTATATAATTTGCCACTTCATTATTTTCAATCTCCGCATTTGTAGTATTGCTTCCAGTCTGATAATTTTCATTATTTTTATTGCTCTCTGTATTATTTGTTATTTCTGTATTTGTTTCAGTATTTTCCGTATTGCCTGGCATTTCTGTATTTTGCTCTGTATTCTGCACATTGTTTTCTATTTTATTTTCTATTTTATTTTCAATATTGTTATTTTTATTGCTTTCTGTGTTTTCTTTATCATTCTTTTTGGCAATATCATACTCCTTCCAAGGGTTGTCCGAAGCTGGATCAGTTGGGTCCCAACTATTTACCTCACTGTCTCCAGAAATTTTTCTTTCTGATGGCTTACCCAATGGTCCAGGGTTAGAATCTTTGTAAAAATATACTTTTGTTCCAGCCGCACAATTATCATATATCCATTTTGCATTTTTTACAGTAAGCCTTATGCAACCCAAAGAAGCTGAAGTACCCAATTTATCATACTCCCAATATTCTAAACTTGCATTATTATATTTCTCAGTATATGGTACAGAATGGAACAATATATTTCCAGTTATTTGTGTTGCATATTGACCATACACATCACCTTGAAGCCCTTTCCATTCCCATCCACCATATTTTTTTAGTGAATAAGTTCCGCTCGTTGGGGTTGCAAAGCCAACCGAACAAAGCATTACCTTTACACAGTTTTTGTATTCTCCGTTTTCATCTTTTTCATATACATTAACTACATTTTGCTTACAATTTACTTCTAATCTATATTTTGTACCACTCGTATTTTTAGCTTTTTCTTCAGTTACTGTATTTTCAACTACTTCATTCTCTTCTACAATATTTTCTATAATCTCTTCATTTACATCTTCTTCAAAATTTTGTGTATTTACGCTATTTACGAATTCATCCGCTAAACTTTCTGGTTCCTTTGTGGCAACTTCTTTCGCAGTATTCTTACTAATTATACTTGCAGTTATTATCGTTATTAAAATAGCTAATATTAAAATTATAATTCCTAATATAATTCTTTGCTTTTCTTGTTTTTTCTTTCTATTCTCACTTCTTGATTGCATTCTAAAAATCCCCTTCATATGTTAGTAATACCATTATACATTTTAAGGATCCTCTAGTCAATAAATTTCAGTCGATTATTTTCTGCCGCCCTATTTTCACAAACCACACCCTAAAACCAATCATTCCAAATTCTTATTACTTGGTACTTCTATTGATTTTCCATCATAGCTAAATTTCGAGCCATGGCATGGGCATTCCCAAGTTTTATCTATATTATTAAAGTACAGCTCACACCCCAGATGTGTGCAAATAGGTTTTACTTTAAAAATTTCTCCAGTATTTGCCTTATACACTCCAACCTTTTTATTATCTATTTCAATTATCTTGCCCTCTCCTATTTTTATATCATCTATTTCATCTTTTGGTATTTTAAACCTACTCATAAGTATTGATTTATTGGCTTCTTTTAACATATTTCCTACTTCGACTCTATTCTTTATTGGTTCTACTCTTCTTGCTTTAAACAAATCTTCATACTCATTTTCTTTTCCTAATATTTTATCTGCTATTATGTTTGCCGCAACATTTGATGATGTAATTCCCCATTTATTAAACCCTGTTGCCACATACACATTAGGCATCGTAACAGAAAAATCTCCTATATACGGGATTTTGTCGAGGCTTATGCAATCTTCTGCAGACCATTTATATAACACTTCCGCATCTGGATACATTTTTCTTACAGCTGTTTCAAGCCTCGTATATCCATTTTTCAATTCCTCCGTTCCAGTTTTATAATCATAACCAACCGCTAATAGTAATTTCTTTCCATTATCCTCGATTACCCTAAAAGACATATTGGGGACTTCGTAATTTATATACATTCCATCAAATAGCTCTCTTTTTACATCAGCAACTATTGCATAAGATGTTGATTGATACATCTTCAAAAAATAATATCCAGGAATATTTATAAATGGATATCTCGTTGCCATTACTACATAATCTGCCGTAACCTTATTTTTATTCACATATATTTCGTACTTTCCATTCGACTTCTTTATATCTGTAACCTGAGAATTCTCAAATATTCTACTATTATTCTTAGTAATACATTTGGCCAGTCCATATCCATATTTCACAGGATGAACTTTAGCCTGATTTTTAAATTCTATTGCACCCGCAATTTCCATTGGAAGATCGGTTTTAGTCACATATGTGCATAAGTTTTTTTCTAGCTTATCTATCGACTTTTTTTCTTTTTTTAGCACATCAACATCGGTCTCTCTTGTCGTAAACACATATGAATTCTCTCTTTCAAAGTCACAATCTATTCCTTCGTCCTGCACAATCTTATTAATATTTTCTATTGCTTTTTGATTTGCCTCTAAATATTTTTTTGCAAATTCTTTTCCCTGTGAATCTATTAAATATCTGTAAAAAACTTCATGCTGACTTGTAACTTTTCCAGTATTTTTTCCACTCGTGTGACTACAAATTCTGTCTCTTTCTAATAAAATTACATCAGTATATTTGCTTAAATAGTATGCTGTTGTAAGCCCCGTAAGTCCTCCGCCAATAACACAAACAGAGGCCCTCATATCATTTCTTATACTCTCATATTCTTTATAATTTTTTCTCTCCTCTTCCCAAAAAGATTGCATAATTTTTCCTCCCGCTCCTTCTAAAACATTTATTACATATTTTTTCCAAGATTGAAAAATTTATGCAATTTTAATTATTCGCAATGCAAACTTATAGGCACAAAAAAGATGCCGATTTTATTCAGCACCTTTATTATCTATTTTTCATTTTCTTCTTTAATTTGCTTTTTCTTTTTTCCAGTTATACTAACATTGCTTACTTTTTCAGCAATCGCCTTAGTTGTATCTTCAACCTTTGTTTCTATTTCTTCTTTTTGCCTAATTGCTTCTTTCTTTATCTTCTCTGTTTGGTCTTTAATTTTTATCTTAACAGCTTGTAATTTAGGGAAAGCATCCACCAATCTTCTATGTAATGCAGACTTGCTTTGTAAAATTTCCCTTACCTTCTTAGTAATCTCTTCTGTATTATCAGTTTCCTTACTTGCAGTAATATCAGCCTTTTTAATTGCTTTAATAACAACTCCAGAAACAATATTATCAACCACATAAATTGCAAATAATATTCCAGACACAATATTTAACCACATCTCTGGTATTAATTCTAGTTTATCTAGTAAAAAAGGATTTGTTACATATGTCACCATTAATCCCAAAATTCCAAAAGGAATTATTGTACCTAAACAAACTCGTCCATTTAAATTAAACTTTCTTTGGCTATAATCCCACCATCTTGCCTTAAACATTTTTTCCATTACTAAACTGGTCAAGTATTCCAAAGTTCCGCATACGACTATCGCCATAACAAATAGCACAAGTGCATCATATTTATATCTTCCCAATAAAAAGGTTATTAGAAGAGCTCCATAGCCATAAATCGGACAATAAGGTCCAATTAAAAATCCTCTATTTATAAATCTTTTATACTGAATAAGCTTGCAAGTAACTTCCATTATCCAGCCTGCCACAGCATATATCATAAACAGCAAAAAATATATTCTAACATCATAACCTAGTATTGTCATAGAAAAACCTACCTTATAAATCAATAATTACATTAAATATATTACCAGTTATATGGAAAATTTGCAATATATTTATCATAAAATTAATCATCATTGGTTACTAGATAAGAGTTCCTATTTTTCGTATTTTGTTATAATTTTCGCTATAGCGAAATATATATCGTATATTCTTAAGAACAAATCTAAAAATTTTCAATCCTACCTCTATGCTTCTCTATAAAAATTCTAATTTTGTAATTTAATCTGTTCTTCTTTTATAAGTGGATACCTTATAAGCTTGTTCCATTCCAAATTCTCTTTATTCATATTTACAGCTGTAATTTGGTGATTATCATAAGTTGTATAATAATAAATCCCTTTTGTTGCATTACAACATGATGTATAAATAGTTATTTCATATTTATCATTGCCTAAATTGCAGCAACCTCTCTGTTGGTCAACAGAATTAAGAATATGGAAAAACTGGCTAACACTCTCTAATTCTCCATCTCCTGAAACAGAATTCATCTTAACAAATGCTGTTCTAACAAACCTAGATTGCGAAGATAAATCTCCTGGAAGTCCAATCGCTCCCATTCCACGGCTATAATTCTTTAAATCAAGTTTAGAAGAAAACGTGTTTTCTGGTGATTTATTTGACAAATGCATATAATTATTCAAATTAAACATTTGCTTATCAAATGGCGGATTATTAGTAAGCACACCGACTGGATTATCATATATTTTTATTCCATCCTCCACAGACTCCACAGTAATTGCTTTGTTACTATCAGCAATAATCCAATGCAATTGAGCAAGTGGCAACCTATCATTAAAAGGCTCATTCAAAAAATTCATATTTTGAATAAGCTTTTTCGCTTCATCAACACTTGAGCACTGCCCAAGAATCCATGGAATAAACTCAAACTGAGTTACATTATCTTTTCCTTCTTTTTCATCATGATAGACTGCGTTTCCAACAAAATTAAGTCCTGCAATTCCAAGCCCTTTCTCATTTATTGCATCATAATACAATGGATAATCTTCTATCACATAAGCCATTCCAATAATAGCATAATGCGAATTCATCTCTCCAATTTTTCTAAAGTTAAACTTAAAATTTCGTGGAGTAATCGTAACTTCGTCTCCATATGAAAACTCATAGTCTAACGTACGTCCAAAATAAAAATCTTTAGTTTTATAAGTTGTAGCTGTACACATAATACCTCCTAATATTTTACATATATTTTTTATGTCTTAAATACAAGATTGCTGCATATTCATGTTTGCAGTAATCCTGGTACGGACATGTACAAGTCATTTTCTTTATATTTCCATTTAAACATTTTTCTATATTAATCTCATATTCTTTTCCAAACTGTGCCCCTTGTACAAATGCTACATATTTATCAGATGTTTCATTACAAGAATATACCATTTTTTTAGCATAGTAATCCTCGCCTCTTTCTCTGATGCGAGGTTCAAATAGTTTTTCCTGTTATCTCACTCCAACATTTTATTGGCTTAATAGAAGAATATATTGCCCACATATATTTGCTTTTAAGTCCAGCAACAATAAAATCGTTTGACAAGAAAGGATGCTCCCTTAAATCTTGCAATATTTCTACTAGATTCATACAATACTCATTATTTATTCCAACTATGCTTTGTGGTTCTGCATAATATTTCTCAAAATCTATTGAATTTTCAAGTTTCTTAACCGTTCTCGATTTAAAAATATCATTTTTTAATAAATATTCTACACAAAAGCAATATTTAGATGGGTTCTGTTTTAGCTTTTCAAACACTTCACTATATAGATTTATTTCAGAATCAAATGATAGTATATCAAGCACATATTTGAAGTTTTCATTTGAATCAATTGGTTTTCTATATAATTCAAGTGAATCTTTACTTTCTATTATTTCCATTACATTATCTAGTATTCTTAATTCTTTTTCTGTTACAACATCCAGGCACACAATTCTAAATATAGAAGTCATTATTTCAATTAAAACGCCATAATTTTCTATATTACTTCTATATTCTTCAAATCGTTTAATATAATTTTCAGTGATTTCTTCAAATGCAACACTTTTTAATGTATCTAGTGTAATTTTTTCGTCACACAGTCCTTTGATAATATTGCCTATGCCTAAATATTCTTCATATGATAAACACTTTTTGCAAAGAATATCTAACAAGTTAAGTTTTTTTTGCTAGAGGAATCGCTGTATAACTCAGTTTAACATCATTTTTACACCCATTTATAAGCATCCATTCCATTATATCATCACTATTAATATCAATTTTCTATACTAAGTGAATTTTTCCCCAGCCTTCTACCTTTTTTATCAACATAAAAATAATATCATTTCTTTCATCTAACCCAATCATTGATAATATAGAATACAATGTAAATTCGTTGCACAACGCAAGTTTAATTAATATTTCCTTTATTCTTTCCATTTTTGATATATCAGCATTACCAATTAAAGCAATCCCTAATTTCACAGAATTTATATTTTTCGATTCAGTCATTAAATATTCAGCCAAGTGCATGCAACTGTCAAAATCAATACTTTTATAATTTTGCATTACCCAGTCACTAAATTCGTCTAATTCTCATATTATTGTAGATGTATTTTGGTTAAAATACTCATCTATAATATTCATTTTTTCTAGTATGTTCTTTCTTTTATAGTTTTTAATTGTTTGATTATGAATTTTATTAATTCTCTGTTCTTTTCTTTGATAGCATGAAATAAAATAATGCCATCTTCAGCTCCATCTGCATATTCTAATATGTCATTATTCGTTCTATATCTTGATAGATTAAAGTTACTTTTTAACTTTCCATTACTTTGTATATTGTTATTTATATAACTATAAATACTTTCCACTCTCTCCCACTATCTTCCTTATTAACTTTATAGAGTTCAATTTCTTATATCATTGTTCATAGAATAACACAATATCCATTCAAATACAAGCCGGACTTTCTTGAAAGAATAATTTTCTTCTTTGCTTAAAAAAAATTAAATATTTTTTCTATTTTCTGCATGAGTGATGTGTTTTTATCTATTTTTTGTTTATCATTCCAAAATTTTGCTTCTAAACTACTTCTTTTTTCTTGTTTAGTTAACTCTATTTTTCTGTCTGACTTTTCCATACTATAATTTCTCCAATTTAACATATATGTTTTATTACTATCTAAAATAACACAATTCTAAAACCTCAAATTTAGAATCTTTACAGTTAATGACTCCGGCGTCTTTTAGATAATAATATTTTTAAATCTCATCAAAGTTTTCATCTATAATGTTTTTTTGTTCATATTTGAGCATTTTCTCATTACTTTTATTCTCTAAAATTAATAATTTAACATTATTATATATTGAATATTTATATATTTCAAGTACCTCTTCTTCAGTTAAGTATGTTTTAAAGTTAGGTATTACTAGTATTTCGGCTATTTTCAATGTTGATATTATACTTATTATAAATTCGACTTTTTCTATTATCGTTGTATAACAACTTGTATCTATTTTTATATTAAATATTTTTAGTAAGTCTCCTATGTCTATTTCACTATTCATATTAAATTCAAATGATAATTCATTTATTTCTTCTATTAAGTAGTTTCTTAGTTTTAAAGTAATATTCTCAAGTTCATTATCTTGTCTATTTTGTATGTTTTGAGTTAATATGCTATAAATTTTATTTAATATTTTCTTAGCATTAAAGTCAATATTAAATAAATCTGTTAATAAATATACATTCTTTTCTATTTTTAATCTTTTCTCATTTTCCATTAATACTATTGAATTATCGTCGTCTTCACCATTGCATTGATTATTTATTGTATTTATAATTTCTGAAAACAATTTCTGATTATATATTTCAAAAACATTTACTATGCCCTCTTTAAATTCAATTTTATTTTCAAATCCCATTATTGACATTTTCATAATATTACTAGCCTTTCCGTGCTATCTAGATTATCATATGTTTTTTCTCCGCACTATGTATTCCATTGAGCTGAACTGTTTTTCTGTTATAACTAACATCTGAACTATTCCTTTTGGTGGCTTATTTTTTTCTATTTTATCTCTTATTGCATTTGTTATAGAATTATTTAAAGCAAGTTTTGAGTAAACTGATTCTTGCATCATTATGAACCCTTCTTTTATCAAAAATTTTCTAAATCTTGAATAAATTTTTCTATCTTTTGATGTTTCTGTTGGTAAATCGAAAAATACTAATATTCTCATAAATCTATATCTCATAATTTATAATTTTACTTTCATTATTTTCAAGTGCATCAAATACACTCTGAATGTATATTGGAATTGCATTTCCAACAAACTGTTCTTTTCCGTTTATTTTCACTTTATTATTCAAGACATCTATCAATTTATATTTTTGAATTCTATCAAATTCATAATTTTGATTATTGTACACAATTTCATCTATTAATGGTCTAAATGGTTCCATCAAGTCACACGTTAAATTAAATTGATTAAACTCACTTTTATGATTAATTCCAATTTGTGTAATATATCCTTTACTAACAACATCCTTGTTTATTGTCGATAATATTATTGCATAGCCATAATCTAATCCACTATTTATCATACTATTAGTGCCACGTATAAAGTCCTTAGTAAACAACAAATTGAAATATACTTTTGCAGCATGACCTTCCCTATTTGTCTTATCTGCTATTTCAACTTCTTTTTCAAATTCTAATAATTTCTCATAACCGGCAATATCAAGTTTTTTTAGTAACATAGCTTGATTATGTATTTTATGTTTTACTATTTGTTGCCACACTGCATCTTTTTTCTCTTTTTCCCATTTTATTTGATTTAATATTTTTTTACTAGTGTTAAATGAGCCATAGTATGGCATCACTTCTCCAGCTGGATTGTGTTTTTCATCACAAAATATTAACTTTATTTTGTTATTTATTAGTTCGTTAATTAAATATGATGTAATCGATACCATACCATTCTCTACTATAATTAAGTTTATCTCAGAAAGATGAATCATTTGTAAAGTTTCGCTTCTTATTACCAGATAATCATTCTTATAACTCAGTTTGCAGTTTTTATTTACTACTACCGTTCTCCATCCCATTTACTTTATACCTTCTTTCGTATATTCCTGTAACTGATTTATCTATAAATGTCATGTTTTCTAAGTCTTTAGTTTTAAATGCACTTTTTCGTGTTCTTCCAGCTCTATCACCAAGTCCTATTTTTGATAGATTTCCTTGCCCTTTGTTCATTAAATCTAATAATCCATTTATAGTTACTACTTTATCATCATATGACATTTCATTAAATTTATTTTTTGTTTTATCATCCTTTGCTTTTTCATAAATTGAACTAAATGATTTATATTCATCATTTAATTTTTTAATTAAATAGTTATAAACTTCCTCAATATTCATTTCAACTTCTATTTTTTCATCTTCCGTTGCTTTTTCTTTATTCATTAAATATATAAGTTTATTCACTTTTGATGGCAAAACCAATTGTTTATTTGTTCTTAATTCTCTATCACTCAAAAGTACCATTGATTCGTTATTTTCGTCCAAATATTCTTGATATTTCAAAATTTTAGGTTTTATTATTTTTACTTCTGTTGTGTTATCTATCTGACTTTCTACGTATTCTTTTAATGTGATTTTATTATTCTTTATGTCATAGCTTGTCTTTACAGGAATTCCTATCATTTCAACTTGCTTTTTATTTTTCTTATCTATGTAACTAAAAATTGTAAAATACGACTTATTTTCTCCTGAATATCCTCCATATTTTTCAACGTTCATACCTTTTTTTAGAGGAATTACTGGCTTTACATTTTTATCATTAGGGCCATATAATGTTTGTTTGTAAAATTCTCCCGTTTGTTCTTCTAGTTTTCTTGTTACAAAGCAGTCTTTATAATTTAACGTTTTCTTTACTTTTTCTTTATCAATATTATTCGAAACCATTTCCATTATGATCCAAACTTTTCGCTTATTTGACTGCTCTTCTTCATTTTTCTTTATGTAATTTTTTACATATTCTGTATATTTATATTCATCTTTAAAATGTAGTTTTGTGTCTATAACATTTCCTACAACACTTATAATATAAGCATCTTGTGCATGATGGTAGTCGTTTACATTTCTATTTTTATATACTTCAAAAAAGGTCCTAAAATTATGAGTTAGTTCAGCTCTTATTGCAAAAACATCTGAATCTTTATACTGATTTACAAGTAAATTCGTTATATATTTTATACTTTGTCTAGTTTCTATTAACTGTCTTGAAACAAATTTTACCTTATCATCATTTGTTTCATACATTTTTCTTCTCGTTAAATTTCTTAATTTTTTGTCATCAATCAATCCATTCTTATGTAACTGTTTCCACCACAATTCTTGCTTATTTATTATTTTCTCATCTAATAATAAACTGCCACTTTTTCTCTGATTTTCTTCCTTATAAACAAGTGCCTTATTTGATAAACTATCATCCTTTACATAACTCTGTGGTAATATATGGTCAACTTCATACAAATACAATGTGTCTATATTTAGTGGTCTCGAACTATACATACATCTACCATTTTGAGTGAAATATAAATATAATCTTTCATTAAAATCTCTATCATTCTGTTTCCTTTTCAATTCTTGATATACCTTTGGATTATAATCTCTTAGCATTTTCATTTCTTCTGCAAAAGTATCATAAATTTTTAGCAAAGCCTTAGCTCTATTGTCCTTACGAACCTTCTTTTTCTGTTCTTCTCTTGCAAATTCTACATAAATGTTCTTTGGTTCTGATTTCATAATTTTTGTAATTTCTTTCACAATTTTCACGCTTTGCCATATAGCTCTTTTGTTAGCTGGCGACGTTGGAATTTCATCAACCATTTCATAAGTTATTTTTGTATCATTATTTTTCATTCTATCTTCTATTTGCTTATTAAAGCCATATTGATCATTATTAATAATTTGCATAAAATTATCTTTTGTAGACTGTAATTTTTCCATTATATTTTTTCCGTCATCAAATGACTTTAATCCTATTAATAATTCTTTAGATAATCTTGACCATCCGCTATAATTCTTTTTCGCGAGTCTATTTATAATTTTTTCATCTAAATGGTACTCTCTTTCTATTTTTCTTTTTAAAATCTTTTTATCCTCAAAAATAGTAATCCATTCTATTATGTTTTCTATCATCTCTATACTATTTTCATCTACAATTCCAAATATTTCTTTCATGTCAATATATGAAGACATATTAGACATAAACTTGTCAACCTCTGCCAGTCCAGTCACCGAACTAATTTTCTTAAAAATTTGATTATCAATAAGTATCTGTTTTAAATCTTTTGCTTTTGCTGTTTTTTTCATCTTAAACAATTTCTCTATAATTAAATCCTTTGTTTGAGGTGATAATTTATGATTATTTACTCTAACATTTGCAAGTTCATTCCTTACACAAAATTCAGAATATAAGATCGATTGCTTCGGAATTACATCTTCACTCAATAAATATGTACATTTATTAGTCATTCTTCTTATAAACATCTCAGCAGTAGCATCAACATCAACACATTCTTCAAAATTCCAAGGCCTGATAGCATCATCACTCTTTCTTACAATCCAGGCAAATCTACTATTATCATTTTTTGCAAGTGGTCCAACATAATATGGTATTCTAAATTTCATCAAATTTAAAATATTTTCTTTATTTTCATTTATAGTTGAATAAAATTTTGCTTGATTTTCAAGTATCTTTTCCAGCTCTTGATAATGCAATTGAAATGGTATTGCAGCATTGGCAGTTGTATTTATCTTTATTAAAAAAGCTTCATTATCTATTTCTTGTAATATTTCTTGTTTTTCTTTGCAGTCCGGAATACTTGCAAAATCTTTTTTTATTTTTTTATAAAGCTCTTCTATTGGACATTTCGAAATGTTCTTGTCATACATTGCATAACTACCAATTTCTTCTTGTCTGAACATATTATTATACTCAGTTTTTAAATATGTTTTATAAATGTTTTTCAAATTTTCTAAATCTTTTTTATACTTTTCGTATTTTTTTATAAAAGCCTCTGAAATACTACTATTTCCTTGTAAAATGTCCTGCAAAACAAACCAGTTATATATCTTTTGTAAAACATCATATACGTCAGCGTTTTCTTGTAAAGCATCTTTTATTTCTTCTTCATTTGCAATATCACTGCTAAATGAAATATTCGAATTTTCTAATTCAACATCAAATATTTTATTAATATCAAATTTATAGCCTAAAATTGCACAAATAATGCCATTTATTATAGCCTTATCCTCTTTGGAATAATCAAATAACCTCATCAAAGCATCTTTCTTCTCTGCCTTTGTTGTTTCTTTATCTTTTAAAATATTTCTTAGCTTTTCCGATGTAGAGTTAAATTCTATTTCAAAATTTTCTCGTATAAAGTTTACCAAAAATTCTATAGACTCTAATACTTCGTCAGTGTTACTTTTTAAATCACCTTCATATAAAAAGTTACCACGATACTTAATAATATGATGAATTGCAAGATATACCAATCTAATATCATGCTTTTCTTTACTCGTTGTAAGTTCTTTTCTTAAATGATAAATAGTTGGGTATTTTGCATAATAATCTTGATCTGAAAAATTCAATTCTGAAAACAAATTATATTTTTTTCCATCCAATTTTTCTTGTTGCTTTTCATCTTCAACTTTAGAAGACTCTCTAAGCATAGGAAAAAAGTTTGGATACTCCCTTTCCATGTCGTCTAATAATAAGCTCTGTAAAATATTTACTCTCTCTCTTCTTCTTTCAATTCTTCTTCTAGTTCCTCTAAACGTTCTCGTTTGCGCAGCAGTATCTCCTGCATCAAATAACCTTGCGCCCCACATATTTTTACCACCGTGTTTTAAAATGTTATTTTCCGAATCTGTTACAGCCCAACCTACTGAATTTGTTCCAATATCTAATCCTATACTATATTCTGGATATTTTTTTAAGTTTTTTTGTTCCATATACTTGCAATTTTTTCCTTTCTATGATATATTTAATTTGCTATTAAATTACTATCTAAAATAGCACAATGAGTTAAAATAAGGGTAACCTTAAATGCCAATTCATATTGGTTTCACTTAGGTGAATAAAGAGTTCTAGCTTGCTAGGGCTTTTATTTTTTTTAGATATTTTTTCCAATTGTTTTTATTGCTTTAATAGGAATATTTTCCAATTACATACTATCATATAAGAAACACTTTATCAACATTTTTATTGTATTTTATAAATTTTTATGAAAATAATAAATCCCACATTTCTGTGGGACTTTTCATTATTCAATTTCAATATATTTTTTGCTTGGTAATTCTTTCTTGTCTTCCTTCTTTGGAACAACAATAGTTAATGTACCATTCTTAAATTTAGCTTTAATTTCATCTTCTGTAATGTTTTCTCCAACATAGAAGCTTCTAGAGCAAGCTCCAGAATATCTTTCTTTACGTACAAATCTGCCTTTTTCTTCGTCATTTTCTTCTTTATTAACACTAGCATGTACTGTTAAATATCCATCTTGAATCTCAAGTTTTATTCCTTCTTTGTCATATCCTGGTAAGTCAATGTCAATAATGTATTCATTTTTCTTCTCTTTAATATCTGTTTTCATTAGTCTACTTGCTCCCTCATTAAAGAATGAATCTCCAAATACATCATCAAATAAATCAAAATCATGTTTTCTAGGTATCATCATCATAAAAATCAACTCCTTAAAATATATTATGTGTTGACACTTGATGAGAGTGGCACATGTTTATGATAAATATTCTTTACCATTTACAGATATATTATACATCTATTTTTAGCAGAGTCAAGTATTGAGTGCCAATTTTCACGTAAAATTCATATTTCTTCTAGGCTTATTGATAACAGCTCAATTCAGCGTATTATTTGTTTTTATTGAGTTATCTCTCATTATCTTCTACTTCTTTTACAAGTGCAGTCTTCATCTTATTTCTTTTTCCGCCATATATATCATCAAACAAGCTATTGCCAACCATTAGTACACTCTCCGGATTTACATTCATCTTTTCACATGCCTTTACAAAGTTCTTCTTTAACGGTTTGCACGCAAATCCTATGTAATCTATTCCATTTTTATTGAAATATTTTTCTATATCTTTGTCTACTCCATTGCTTACAATCATAATTTTTATCTTGTCTTTTAAGTCTTCAATCCATTCCTTATTAACCTTTGGAATATCCTTCATCTCTTTACGCAATGTATCATCTACGTCTAAAATTATTGCTTCAATTCCATATTGCTGTTTTAATTTTTCGATTGCTTGTATATCTAATTCATTTACTTTGCTTAAAGTCATATCTGGTTTTATAAATTTTAATAATACATAATGCAATAAATCTAATATTTTATCTGCTACCAATTCATCTAAAGTCTTCATAATTTGCTCCTTTGATTCATTTTATACGTTTAAAATAATTTATCCTATGTTGTTTCTTAATTTATTCTTTATAAATTCGAGAAAACTTTACCTAAACTATCATTTATAACAAGATTTGCTTTATTATCATAAGGAGTTGAATCCCTGTTTATCAATACAAGATTTCTGCCTCTAAAAAAGTTTATTAAACCACTTGCAGGTTGAACAGTAAGTGACGTGCCAGCAACAATTAACAAATCAGCTTTTTGAATAGCATATATCGAATTTTCGATTGTTTCCTCATCCAATCCCTCTTCATACAAAACCACATCTGGCTTTATTATTCCTCCACAACTACATCTCGGAATGCCATTGCTGTTAAACACATATTCAGCATCATAAAATTTATGGCAATTCATGCAATAATTTCGTAGTACACTACCATGCAATTCATATACAACCTTAGAGCCTGCCTTTTGATGCAAACCATCTATATTTTGCGTTATTACCGCCTTTAACTTACCTTTGGTTTCAAGTTCTGCAAGTTTTATATGCGTAATATTAGGTTGGTATTTTAACGAGTTCATCTTTGATTTATAAAACTTAAAAAATTCTTCCGTTTTATTCATAAAAAACGTATGACTTAGTATTGTCTCAGGCGGATATTTATATTGCTGATTATACAAACCGTCCTTACTCCTAAAATCAGGAATTCCGCTTTCAGTTGACACGCCTGCACCGCCAAAGAATACAATATTATCACTTTCATTTACTAACTTTCTAAATTGCTGTATTTTGTCGTACATGATTTATTCTCCTTTTTATTTTAATAGTTGTTTGAGACTGCATAATTTAAAACTTTCTTTATGCTCTGGGAATTATTTCTCGTTTTCAATGTCGTACTCCCATAAGCTCAAATGACCTTTTGCTTCTATTGGTTCATCAAAGACATGCACATCTTCTAATTGCCAGCCATAATTTTCTTGAAAAGAACTTTTTGTATAAATATCACTATTTTCTTTTAATAATTCTTCTTTAAATTCATGTGTCATCTTTATACAATCAACTAATGTTACTTTTCCTAAAATTTTACCTTGTGGCAATTCTTGTGGCAGATAATTTGCTAATCTTTTTACCGCTTCTTTGTCAATTCCTTTACCAGCATGTATAAGCAACTCTCCCCTATATTTAGTTTGCCAACTTCTAAATTCAAATCGCTTGTTTCCTTGCATAATTAAAGTTGCCCATGGTTGCTTTATAGTTAAAACCTTCATAATTTACCTCGATATTTCAATATTATTTAAGTTTATCTATCTACACATTTTAATATTCAAGATATATTTTTTTCCATTTTGATTATATCACTTTGTGTTAATTATTTTAATACATATTAACGCTTTTCTTTATATTTTATCTATGACAATAGCGTAAAATACTTGTTTTTTCAATTCTTGGTATGGCCTTTATGAGAATTTGATTAGCCATTTTTGAAGTTTATTGAAATGTTTAGTTTTTATTGAAATATAAGTGTTTATAGCACTTTTCTTTTACTGAACTCTTGTGCGATTTTTGGACATTTTTGTGGGCTTTTGTCCCCTTTCTGTCCCCCAGATTTTGAAAGTCTTGTCGCATAAGATGTTCAAATATACATTTGCAAATTGGGGACATTTTGAATTTTATATAATTGGGAGGTTTATTTATGAATAATTTTAGAGAAGTTAATGATGATATTATAAAGGAATGGTTAGAATTTAGAGAAAAAAATTTATTACGATATACGACTGAAGAAGATAGAAAACATTGTATTTATTTTGATGAAATATCTGCTAATATATTAAAAAACGTACCTAAACAAAATAAGAAATATGTACAAAAGCAACTTGATAAGATAGATCAAAATTATATGAATTATCTATGCTACTGGAATGAAAAATACTATAGAAATGGTTTTGTAGACGGCTCTCAGTTAGTTATGGGATGTTTTAATGAATAGTAAAAAATACCAGAGGTTAAAACTTCTGGTACTTCTATTTTTTTATACTCCATTTTATTTTTATATCTATTAGTACCTTCTTTAAATCTATTAAATTTTGTTTTTTATTTACTGGTGTAAAATTTATATTTTTTAATTTTAATATAAAACTACCTGATATTGAAATAGTTAAAAATGATAAAACTGTAATTATAATTATCTTTGATAATTGTTGCACATTGTTGTTTGTAAAATATACTGTTAATATTAATATCAATATTTGAAATATTGAATTATTAAAATTTTCAAAAATATTTTTCTTCGAATATTTATTTTGTATTTCTTGATCCAAAGTTTCTATTAATATATCTATAGTTTCTACATTTTTTATTTTGCAATCATTTTTAATGAATCTTTCAAAATCATCTATTTGCATTTCTTGATAAGCACTTAATGGTTCTTGTTTCATTAATAAACCTATTATATCAAAATAAGTTTTACATTTTATTTTCTTTTTATATATTTTCATTATAGGAATAACATATATAATTAATAAACTAATAGCAGTAATAAAAATATCAATTATGAAAAAAATTAAAGTTTTACACCATAAATCTATATTAAAAGCCATTATTATAAAATTAATTAATATTTCAACAATAAGAGTAACCATTACACCAACTATCCATAGCACATGTTTCTCTCGAAAATAAACATTATCTATACACATCTTTTCTTCAAAATAATTTACTATTTTTTCGTACATAACCCCTCCTTATTTATCTTTTATTTTTATTTGTTCAGTTATTACTTTCATATCTATATTTTCTAACATTACAAATTTATTTTTTATATTTTCAAAACAATTAAATAATCTATTTCTGTAATCTATTTCTTTCATATCTTCTGCAGCTTTATTAATATCAACCACTGGATATGATTTAGCATATTCACTCATTTTATCAATTAGTATTCTATACTTATATAATTCCATTAATAATTCAGCATATGCTAGCATAAATTCTTTTATCTTTATTGCTACTTCTCCTTCAAATATAAATTCCATTTTCTCTGCATTATTTCTTAAATCTTCTAGTAATTTCAAAAATTCTTTTTGTTCTGGATTATGTAGTGGAGATTTCATAACTTCTCCCATGGGTTCTAAATATGAATTATTTATCATTTCATAAAATAAAAATTCACAATTAAAATATATTTCTTCTTTTTTCTCTTCTTCTATTTGTTTTCTATTTTCGTTATATAAATTTATTAGTCCTTTTAAAATCAAATATCCTGTTACTCTATCCTTAAAAAGATTCTGTTTATTACTAAGTTCAATTTGTTTTTTTGTTTGAAAAATTGCAACTACTGCTAATACAGAAGATGTAATTGTTGCTAAACAAGTTATAATCGAAGTAATAATATTTATAATATTTTCCGTAGTCATATTTCCTCCTATTATTTTATATTTATAATTTCAAGTATTTCTTCTTTACCGTATTCTAATGTTCTAATTTCTATAGTATCCATTTTAAAAATAATTGATATTCCATACTTAAATTTGTATTTTCCTCGTATATTTATAAATTCTCTTAATTTTTGCATATCAGCATAAATATCATTATTCCGCCAAGTTTTACATTCAATAATAACCTTATTATCTTTATTTGAACCTCTTTTGTGAATTATTAAATCAGGTAATGTTCCATTTTCGAAACCTGGAATTCTTTTTAAATCTTGTCCATTTCTATTATATTCATTATCTAGATTGTAAAATTTCAATTCTGTATCTCTACTCATAAGCCTTTGAATATAAATTCCCAATCTAAAAACAATTGCTCTTTCACTTACTCGATTATTAATTAAATCTCTATCCTCTTTGTATATTTTTTTACAAGCTTTTTCTAATATACATTGTATTTTTTCTTTCATACACTAATTTTTCCTTTATTACACTTATATTACACCATAAACTGAAAAAAAATTGTCGAATTTTGTAATTTATTATAAAAAAAGCAAAATAATTTACAGAATTATTTTGCTTATCTTATGTTTTTTAAATTTTATTTATAAAATTCTCTAATGTATTTATTAATTCATCATAAAGAATAACCTGTATGTATGAATAACTATAATTTAATTTTCTTAATTCCTTTTGAGCCATAAAATTTATATCTACTTCAGTTAGATTATTCTTATTCATATAATCTTTTAAATGTTTTGTTTCTTGCACTAAATGTTTTTTATCTCCTATCATCAACATTCCAGATGCACATTGTAGTCCTTTATTTTGAGCATCAGCTTCTTTATATGCATATGGAATAATTTGGAGGTAATTGTTTAATTGCGATATCGCAGAGCTCAATGCTGAAGTTGGAACAAAATTATGATGGCTATCATCAAATTTAAATAAAAACTCATCTGATTTTTTTAATTCTATAATGTCTAAAAAACCATATCTATTACAAGTAATTATATCTGGATACCTATCATTTAGATCTTTTGTCTTTTCTTTATCTAAACATTCTTTTGGACTTAGTTTAACATTTCCAAATAAAAGATAACTTCCATATTTTTCAAAGTACTTTTGCCAAGCATCTTCTTTACTTATGTCCTTAGCTCCAATATCTTTTAATACTTTGTTATCCTTATTTAATATTCCCCTCCCAATATTAATTACATCTCTTATAGCTACTTTATTTATATCAAATACATCATCTTTTTTTAACTTTATATCTGTATTTATTAAAATCTCAGGAATACTTTTGGAGATATTCTGTTTTTCTTGTTCTGAAAAGCTTAATTCATTAGATCTTTCTGAAATTTTTTCTATAACTTGAGATATTTGCTTACTATTAGGTTTCTTCTCCTTATCAAATAAATCAGATACCGCTTTTGCAGAATCTCTTACCTTTTTCTTATCACTATAAAATTTTTCATAATCATCATAAAATAATACAAAAGTTTTATCTTTTAGCTCTTTATTATAATCTCCTTCTCCAGAAACAATTTTTAATGTCCAACCCTCTCCAAATTTTTTTATTAGATCTTCATTTCTTGTAACATCATTAATGATATATAGATATTCTTTAAATTTTGAATTCAATTCATTTTTAGTAAATAAATGTGTTTTAAAATATTTTGCAGCAGGAACTTCAACAATTATATTTGAAAAAAGTTCATTAAATTTCATATCCCTATTACTTTGAACTTGTGTACTTATTCCAACGGCTTCTTTCATAATTCATTCCTCCTTGTTCTAATATTTATATTCTTCACTGTCTTCAGCAACCATCTCATTGCTTGTAATCTCTTCATCATTAATTGGATATATTATCTCATCTTTTTGATTTAATCTTTTCTTCAAGTAATTTGATAAATTCTTGTCAGTACAATAAATATAGCAACCTTTTTGCCCTCTTGTCATTAATGTTCTATATGTATTCTTTATTATTTCATCTGCAATTTTATTTGCTTGTTCAGGATTTTCTTTGCTTAACTTATTTATTCCTTTTATTGACTGGTCTGTTTTAGCTCTTTCTTTAACATCTGTAATTACTTTATCATTTTCATATCTTAAATCATTTCCAATAATTACACCTACATAATCAAATTCTAATCCTTGAGCAGTATGTATACAACCTATTTCATTAACTGAATTTGGATCAATAGCCCATGTTGTACTATTTCCTAAATTCCAGCTCATTGCAAAGTTGCATTCAGAAATTGTTATATCATATACATCTGATTTATTTTTTCCATCAGCTATCCAATCCCAACAATATCCTGCAAGTAATCTTGCCTTATTATTTATCTTATTTTTTTCAAAGATTAAATCTCTTACTTCATTAGGAGTATCACAAATTCTAATATCATAATCCAAATCAAATCCCTCATTATTAGCTGTTTTTCTAATATCTAGCACATCATCTAACCATGCAATATATCCATCTGATCCATTACATCTAAATTGTGATTCTAATTCCATTACTTCTGATTCTGCATTTGCTTGTCCAATATACTTTTGTATTTCTTCAACACTTCCAATATCTTTTAAAGTTACTCTTTGAGATTCATCTATAAAAAATATTGAAAATTTAGAAGCTTTTATAATTTCTTTTATTTGATTTTCTCCTAAATTTTGAAACATTCCTGATTTTGCGTTTAATCTATGTGCTTCATCTACAATTAAAACATCAAATTCATTCTCCGCAGATTCTACAAATGAACCTGAACCCTTAAATAAATTATTAATTCTTGTCTTTCTAAAATCTCCACTCAATTTTGTTGCATATACATTTCTAGGTGCAGCATTTTTTGTTACATATGAGCAAACCATGTTTTCATTAGTCAATCTTACTAAAAGATTTATTGCTAAAACTGATTTTCCAGTTCCAGGCCCACCCTTTACAACTAATACACGTTTATTTCCATCTTTATATGATTTTCTTGCCATATCTAATGCTGTTTCATATACTAATTTTTGATCATCAATCATGACAAATTCTTCATTGCCTTTTAACATACTAGATAAAGCATCTTGTAATGATTTAGATGGTCTAATTTTTCCATTCTCAATCATATATAAAGTTTCTTTGTCATCACCATATTGAATGTATTTGTTTATGAAATCTCTTAATTTTTCTACATCACCTTTAATAAATGCAGGTGCTTTTTCTAAATAATACTTATAATTATCTGATAGTAATGTTGGAGGTGTTACTGCTAGGTAATTATGAAGATATGCACATGGATGTAAGTCAATTTGTCTATCTTGTACAGTTTCATTATAGTCTTCTATTGTTGTTGCATAAGACCATGCCTGATATGAAGGATGCGCAACTTCTCTTAATGCATGTCCTGTAAAAGTTTGTACTATTCCATCTTTTCCTTCAACCATATCAGCCTCAGTCCATTGCTTTAATTCGATAATTATAGCAGTATTTTTTAATTGTCCATCTTTACCTGTAATTATAAAGTCTACTCTCTTAGAAGTATTAGGGATTTTAAATTCAATTGCTATCCCTACATTTCCAGGTATCTTGTTATCAATTAAAACTTTCATCATATATTGCATAGAATTATTCCATGCTTTTCTTTCACTTTCAGATGTATGATACCCCATTTTTTCATAGAATTTTCTATCTATATTCTCTTCAATTCTGTCTTGAACAACATCTTCTACAAATAGTTGCTTTGTTGATTCATATACTATCATAATAATTGCCCCCATTAATACAGATTTTTTCTAAACCATTCATTTTTTGGTATTTCTTTTAATATATTATTTTTTAAATCTATAATAACTAAATTCCCTTTCCTGTGAAAAATCATATTCTAACATAGCTCTTAATTCCGAGGCACTTCCATACATGACAGTTGCACCATCTAATACATATTCTTTTTTCGTTATATTATAATTTCGAATTTGTCCTGCATATTTATAAATTCCTTTAATATGTTCTTTATATTAAATAGTATAATGTATTTCTAAAACGATTAGATATTACTATTATATCATACATTCATTTTTTCTACACTTGATATAAAAAGATCACACCTAAAAGATGTGATCTTAAATAATTTTACCTTCAAAATGATCAAGTTCATGTTGAATGATTTGAGCTGTATACCCTTTAAACGTTTTAATTTTCTTTTTAAAATTTATATCTAAATAACTCACTTTAATACTTTCATATCTTTGTGTTTTTCTTACACCTTGTAAAGAAAGACATCCTTCTTCTGCAATATAAATTTTATTACTTGTTTTTAAAATAACAGGATTAATTAAAATTAGATAATCATCTTCGTCTAAAACAACCATCATTGTTTTTTGATAGCCAATCATATTTGCGGCCATGCCAACACATTGATCTTTATATGCTTGAATAGTTTCTAAGAGTTCTTGGGCAATATAGGTATCTTCTTTTGTACATTCTTTTGATTTTTGTTTTAAAAAGAATTCATCTTTGATTATTTCTTTAATCATTTTTTACCACTTATTATAATGAACCACTGATTCATCATAATATTCTTCCTTTTCTTTCACTTCTTCTGGATATCCAAAAGCAATAATGGAATGTGGAATTTGATCCTTAGGTAAATCAAAAAGTTTTCTTTGTTCAAAGACACGATCCATTTGTGGCCATGTGCCAAGCCAAACACTACCAATGCCTAAAGACCAAGCTGCTAAAATCATATTTTGTCCAGCAATTGAACTATCGACTACATAGTAATCTTTTGCATATTGAAAAGCTTTTGAATAATCTCCACAAATCAATACCGCAAAAGCACAACCAAGTAATGGTCTTGCAGGTGCACCGTTTGCTTCATACATTTTCTTTAAAACTTTTTGATCATCAACGACAATAAAAGACCAATCTTTTGAATTGACACACGTTGGTCCAGACATTCCTGCTTTTAGGATTGTTTTTATATGTTCTTGATTAACTTTTTTAGCTTTAAATTTTCTAACACTGCTTCTTGAAAAGATTGTTTCTAATGTATTCATTATTGGACCTCTTTATATTTAACCGCTCTTGATGGTTTTGATGTAAAGCTTTTGATTTGTGGAACAATCGTTGTAAAATGTTTTGTTTGATTGTGTAAATCAATAGCTTCTTGATTTTGCCATTCTTCGACAAAGGTATAATGTGAAGGATCTTGAATGTCTTGATATAAATGATATGAAATGTTTCCTGCTTCTTCTCTACTTAAAATAATGAGTTCTTTAGTAAGTTTTAAAAATTCTTTTTGATGTTCTTCTTTAATATAATTTTCTGCAACAATTTTTATCATAATAAGCCTCCGTTAGTTGATATATCAACAATATAATAAAATATTCTATTTGTCAAATAAAAAAATGCTATGCACTGCATAACATTTTAAAAGTCTAAAGCTTCTTTCACTTTATCAATTGGCATATCTTGATCTGTCCATAATTTAAATGAAGCAGCTCCTTGATAAAGCATCATTCCTAAACCATTAATTGTTTGACATCCAACTTTTTCAGCTTCTTCTAATAATTTTGTTTTTTCTGGCATATAAATAACATCAGAAACAATTAAATCTTTTCTTAAATAAGAAGTATCTGGTAAAACCATTTGTCCTTCTAATTTACCCATTCCTACATTTGTCGCATTTGTGAAGATTGCTGATTCACTAATTTCTTTTCTTAATGTTTCATGATCATTTAAATCAAATAATTGTGCTTTACATTCTGTTTGTGAATTAATTTTTTCAACATTTTCTAAAGCACGATTCCATGAAGCATCTTTAATATTAAAAATACTGATTTCTTTAACACCATCTAATGCAGCTTGCATGACGATTGCTGTTGCTGCTCCCCCAGCACCAACAATTGTCATCTTTTTACCAATGATATCAATTCCTTGATCTTTTAAAGCTGTCATATAACCTGTTCCATCTGTAATAGTTCCAGTTAAAACACCATGATCATTAATAACAGTATTAATAGCGCCACACATTTTAGCAATT
>ENA-OPVL01000608-OPVL01000608.1-human-gut-metagenome-genome-assembly--contig:-NODE-608-length-23894-cov-5.944251_pt1 | contig 23894 bp, 23 predicted proteins | sample MGYA00241496_ERZ501984 | MGnify/ENA primary metagenome ERZ501984 (study PRJEB25962, sample SAMEA2042986) | human gut metagenome | biome: human gut; feature: human-associated habitat; material: faeces... | reverse complement strand
ATAAAGACTACATTCGTCAGTTGCCAATCCATGCAGGTAGAGGACATCGTATATTCCCGGATTATGCACTTCATTATGACAACAAGCCAGAAGAAGAAAAAGCAAAGGTATTGATTGAAGCAAAATACCACATGAAGAACAATCATGAGGTAGAATCAGCCTTTCTTCAGGCATTCTCTTATGCCAAGTTACTGCTATCTTCAGTGATTATTTTGTGTGATAAGGAATGTATTCTTGTCTATGAGAGTAAGAAAGGATTCAGCAGAAGCAGATACAAGAAGTATTATTGGGAAGACATGAGAAATCCCGATTTATATAACGAATTAAAGAACAAACTAACAATCTAAATCCATGAAGAAAATACTGTTAACTATACTAGCAATATCATTGTTTGGCTGCGGAGAGAACAAGCCATCCCAGGAACAAAAGGACAAAGCTGACAGATACGTCCAGAGTCTTGTGGATGCCGATATAGGAATCTACAAAGGCGAACTGACAGATGCGAACTTTCTCATCCTTGCAGTTGATGCTTATTCTGGAGCAAACTTTGATGCTTATGCACGTACATACTTGGAAGAGGCACAAACGAAAGGACTGGAAATAAAAGGAGTCTACATCGTGGACATCAAGGACTGCCAGTTTGGCGATGGATGGGTATCCGGTGACAGGATAGGAAAAGCCTTTAAATAGAAAATGTTCAAAAGCTTATCCTTACACTGTTTAGAAAGCAATATATAATTTTAATAATCAACGTGATACACTAAGTAATGGACTGTTCTTTGGGAGCAGGGGGTCGTGGGTTCGAATCCCGCTACCCCGACAAAGATTAAAGGTCTATTTTCCTTATTGTTACACAATTAAGGATTTAGACCTTTTAATTTTCAAGATTAAAAAAAAGGATATATCTCTCAGTTTTGAAGTTTAATGCGTATCCTTATGCTTATCCTTTGTTTTTAGTCTATACCCTCAAATACAATTTTCCTATTACTTAGATTAAAAAATAAAGGAGCAAATCAAAATTTAGAGAAATATCGCATATTTCCTACCCCATTTTGCGTATCCTTTTTGCGTATCCTTTAATTTTAATCTTATGGCAACTCTTAAATTGACAATTTTCAAAGCTAAGGTACTCAAGGATGGCAGACATAAAATTAGAATAGCTGTTTGCCATAAACATGAAACTGCGTACATCATTACTAATTTCATTATAGACCATGAATCCCAATTTAAAAATGGACAAGTTGTAAAACGGCCGGACGCATCCATTTTAAACACAAAATTAAGAAATCTATTAAATGAATATCAGGAGGAACTGGATTCTATAAAAAATCAAGCTGCATATTCTTGCTCTCAATTAAGAAATATTCTTGTAAAACGTCAGTCTATACAAAACGAAAACTCTTTTCAATCTGTATGTAAATGGTATGAAGAAGAATTAAGAGAAAATGGTAGTTATAAATACGCTGAAATGTTAGAAAGGAATAGAAGATATTTTACCGAATTTACTAAGGGGGAATTCCCTTTATCTAATATTACACCTGAGATAATAGAGGGATATTCTAAATTTCTTAGGAAGCAGAAGAAAGTGGGTGAAACAACTAACGGCATTATGATGAGAAATACAAAGACCATTATTAATCGTGGGATAAAAAAACGTATGGTTATATATGAAGTTCATCCATTTATTGATTTTTCTATTTCTGCCGCTCCCATTAGAGAACTTGATATATCAATAGAATCTTTTAATAAAATAAGATTATCTGACCCTAAAGAAAGAAGAATGAAAATCGCAAGAGATTTATTTTGTCTCTCATTCTATTTAGGAGGGATCAATTTAATAGATTTGCTTCAAATTGACTTTCGTAAACCAGAATTAGAATACGTGCGAACTAAAGTCAAAAATACAACCAATGGAACGATGACCATAAAAATTAGCATACCCCCAATAGCACAGGAAATAGCCGGGCGATGGATAAATAGAAACACTGGACTTTTAGATTTCGGATACAAATTTTCTTATGACAATTTTGTAAGATATATAACTCGTTTATTAAAATCTTTAGCTAAAGAATTAGGAGTAACCGAAAAGGTTGTTTACTACTCAGCCCGAAAGTCATTTGCTCAGTATGCCTCAGAAATCGGCATTCCAGACGGAATTATAGACTACTGCTTAGGACACTCGGACAAATCTAAGGGAGTTATTCGATACTATACTAAAGTTCGACAGAAACAGGCTGATATGGCCATTTCCCGAGTGATTGATTACGTGAATAATCCAGAAAAGTATAAGGAGTACATCGAACTGAGGTCTGATATTATGATGATGAGAGGATAAAGTCAATAACTTCCTGCTCCGCGCCCTTACGTTCCTTGTCGAGTTCAGAAGAAAGTCTGCTGATTAAATCTGCATGCTGCATATTGCAGATTTGGGAATCCCACATTCGTCGGTTATGGTAATCTCATAGTGGCCATAGCTGACGATTTTTTTTGTGATTGTATAAGCCATACCTAAGTTTTTTGTGGGAATAAAAAGCGGCCCACTGACCCGCTGCGTTACATATTCCTGCGTCGAAATACAGTGATGCCATTAAGCTACCACACGGGAGTGGACCGTATATGATAAAGCAACTGGCAAACACAATGTTGTCAGTTGCTCAACGGCCGAAAAACGAGTTCCGACGCAAATAAAATATGTAACGCACCACAAAGATGGGGAATTTATCTGAAAAAACAAAGCCCCAACCAGGATTATTCCGGAAGGGGCTTTTGTTTGACTATTTAAATATTTATTGTGGATACTGTAATAAAAGCTCTATTTATATGTCCATTTTGCTCTAAACTCTTTACTTTTACTTCAAATCTTTTGTATTTTGAATCATGAAAGACTTTACTATGAATAGTCTTTACATACCCAACTTCCTGACCATTCTTTTTATATAGATGAACTGCATATTTATCATAAATGTTGTCCTTTTCTAATTTCCATATTAACACTTCTCCTACTTCTAATGTGCCAGAAGATAATTGTCTTTTTGTTAATCCACAAATTTCGCTTGTAAATCGCAAACCTTTAACAGGATAATATTCTGCTATGAATTCAAAATTGTCAGTAGACAATAAACCTTGGGTTTGAGCCAATACATAAAACTTGTTATTTTTTAGAGATGGTAGGATTTCCCAATAATCATAGTATTTTTGTATATCTCCTCTTTCTGTATTTGTCAATCTTTGAGCAAAAGTTTCCAACACATTATTCTTATACACAATATCAGGATTAGGAAAGTCCGGATACATATTAAATCCTTTTTCTATCGCATCTTTTATCCCAGAAGGTATGTATCTAAATCGAACTCCTTCTGTTTGGTTTTTTGTAATAACTCCAACTTTTATCCTTGAATCATTTCTTCCACGACGCCAAATAAGATAGATTTGTTTTATATACCGCTTCATAAAATAATATCATTTAGCTTTTTTATTCTTTCATCTATTAATTTGCAAATAAGTTTCTTACGATTTTCTGATAATCCATAACCTTCTTGCAATTCTTTTGGTAAATTCCTATCTATATTAACAACTATATTTTCAATTTTCTTTTCGTCATACAAAGATATAACTTTCTTTATAATCTCATCTACAATTTCTTTATATTCGTTTCGAATACAACGTATCAAATCAAAATGATTTAGTTTCTTTCCATCAGTACTCCATCTTATTTCTGATTTACCTCTATTTATAAAGCTTTCTAACATTACCTTATCATTTAGCATTTTTAGAACAGTCTCTTCATCTTTTTCCCTCGCCAAACAACATCCGCTATCGTATATTGGAGCAAATCGACCTTCCATTTTTAATATTTTCAAAGTCACACGTATTTTATCTGTACTTTCATGTTTAAGGCCATTCTTTGAAACAGAATCCTTAATCCTTTTGAATCTTTCTTTTAATTTTGAAAAAATATTAGTGACTTCTTCTTCCGACAACTCTTTTTCTTTATACGGAGTAATAAATCCCCAATTCTCTTGATGCCTATCACTATTTCCTATAATCGCATCAAATATTATCATCTTGATAATGTCTTCTATGTTATTAAAACTAAAACTATCAATAGCCGATTTTATAAAATGAAATGTATAGGCACTATAAGACTCCTTTGAGTCTGGATCATATGTATTATCATATCCTGTTAACAGATTTATGCCTTCCGTTAAACATTCATTCTCCCCATTCATCGTTTTTGATATACATCCAACTTCATCACCATGTTTAGCTATATTATATTCAAGTACATTAAACCCTAGCACATTTCCTATTTCCGATGCGATTATTTCTGACCAGAACTCCGGCTTATAGTCTTTACCTTCTTTCTTCATAGAAGTTTTAAAAAAATAAATTGAGTCATCATTAGGATTACTGACAACACACTTATTTCTTGTACCTTTTGTATTGAAGTACTGTTTCTCATTCCAATTGGTTATATCTATATACTCTGCCATAAAATTTATTTTCAGCAAACATACAAAAAATCCCCGACACGCTTGCCGGGGACGCTGCTTTTCGTTTCAAAAGGGAGATAAATCTTACTTCATAGCACACCTCCTTCCTTTTTTTTGAGTTTATAAACCAATTTTCCTACAACTATAAGAACCGTGATAATCACTATCCCTATGGCCCAGCCACCAACATTCAGCCTGATCTTTTGCCACATAGTAAGTTCTTTTTCTACTGGATATGGTTCTTTCACTTTCTTAGTAACCGTCACTTCTTTAGATGGCAGGTAGACCGTGTCCGGCTGTGTATTCATCTTTGCCAGAAAGTTTCCCAGACTGTCAATAGTCAGCTGTGCCTGGGCATTCTTGCTATTAGCGATATCCAGCCAGTTCAGTACGACTTTCCCGTTCTCGTCACATTCCAATAAGGCCCGGATAGTGGCGCTGTCTGGCGGTAACTGAACTTCCACCAGCTTCTCCACTACGACACTATCAGCCTTGCTTTCTACCGGCACGTACTTTACCGTCCGGCAGGAACACACAAGAATCATGCACATGAAGGGAGCCAGCGTAATGCACCGGCTCACCTTCTTAATTATGTAGTTGTACAGGCTCATGGGAGTAAATCTTTGTATTCTTCAGCAGCATCAAAGCAAGGACACATCTTTATCCATTCATGCTTTTCCACAATGCCGTCCCCATCAAGGTCAGGACTGGTATCACGATGGCCGAGTACCTCTTTAATATCCGGGTATTCTTTCATCAGCTTAGCAATAAGCTCTCGCAGTGCTTTTTTCTGTGCCGGTGTACGGGTATCGACTGCCTTACCGTGTGCATCCAGTCCACCCACATAACAGATACCAATGCTGTGCTTGTTATAGCTTACTCCCGAAAATCCTTTGCTGTTGCAATGGGCACCGTTGATTTGCAAGCTACGGCCAACTTCTACCGTCCCGTCCAGCCTTATCACATAATTGTACCCGATCGTGCTGAACCCACGCTGCAGGTGCATCTGGGTGATTTCCTTCTTTCCTATATCCTGCCCAGCACGTGTGGCCGAACAGTGAACTACGATTGCGTCTATCTTATTCATTTCTTCTCCTCCTTATTTTCTTTTGTTACTTCTTCAATAATTTCTCCGGCTGCGTTATACTTTTTCTTGATATACCCGACCAGCAACCGCTTGATTGAGACCTTGTTCTTAATACCATGAATTTCGCATATATGCTCCATAATACTATCAAACTCAAATATGAATGCCAGTCCAAGCCCGCACATGGCTGAAATGGTATAGCTGCATATCCCAATCGGCTGAAGGATGGAGATACCCAGCATGAACCCAACTACAAGGTAACTGTTATACTCGATGAACTTGCACATCGTCCGGCGGCCCGCACGGGAGAAACGGAAATCCTCACCGCGTTTGACTACGCTATCAATGATACCAAGGACGAAATCCGCCACAATCATTACGACAATAAATGCCAGCATCCATCGAAGCTCAAACACCACATTCTTAATTTCTCCTATAAAGGAGTAAGCCCCAGCAACAAGAAGCTGCGGGGCTATGATGGAAATCAAGTTCTGCATTATTCAGTCTTAATTTTGGATCCAAATAACTTGGCCAGCCATTCACTCGTTACTATCGACACAATCCCCGTCGATGCTAATGCCACGAATAGAGCATCAATCAGCACAACCCAGACACTTGCATCTGCAGGAGGAAAACCGAGATTCATCCACCAGCTGAAAAAAGTAACAAGCATACCGACAACTGCTGTCACCCACGTTGTCACCCACTTGTTCATCGGATTACTCAACTTTGAGGCAATAAAACCTACCACAGATGGAACAACGATCGATACCAGTCCGGTAAAGCTGGCAAACCCGGTCAGGAAGTCTGGAACAGAAGGTTCTACATTAACGGAAGTTTCCGCGAAAACACTCACTACACACATCAACAGTGCGACACACATGAAAACAAATCTTTTCATACAATTAAGGTTTTAAATTAAACAAAAAACGCCCATAAGCGCATCCCCAGAAAAAGGAACACGCTCATGGGCGTAACTACTATTTCACACACAAATCTACTCATTTACCTTCCTTTCACAGCGAAGATAAATGATGTAAAAACGAACAAAGAATAAAAGGTTTCAAATCGACTGACAAGGCATGTCAGTAGAATTTAGGTAGAGCCTTATCAAGTCTACCCATACTCTACCGAGGTGAAGCATAATTTTGAAAGTTGCTTACAACTCTCTTTCTTTTTATTGCCTTCAAATCTCGTAAGATTGTTGATGAAAGTATCTCCGAATAAATCTCTGTAGTCTTAACTGAAGTATGACCTAGTAGCCGCTGAACTGTTGTTATCGGTACTCCCTGATGGATGAGTAAGGTAGCACATGTATGACGTGCGGTATGATAGGTCACATGTTTCTTGATCCGGGCCATAGAGGTAATAACAGACAGAGCCTTATTTACTTCCGAATTACTGCCTAAGCTGGCAAATTCTGTTATACAGTTGCGATCCAGAATAGCCAGTGCCTTCCCCTCGAATAGCAGATGCAGCGGAAGGCGCAACTCGATACCTGTTTTGATCGACTTGAAGTGTAACCAGCGTTTACCATTCACACGGATAAAGTTAGACGGAGTGAGATGGCAGAAATCAGAGAAACGTAATCCGACGTAACAACAGAATAAGAACGCATCCAGTACGTGACGTAGCTTCAGGTCGTGAACTTCCAAATTCTCCAGTTTTTTCAGTTCGTCCGGTGTCAGAAACTCATGTCTTCCCTTTTCTTGTTTTATCTTGAATTTTCTAAATGGATATTCGTCTGCATGGATATAACCTTGATTTATCGCTTCATTGACCAGCGTTCTGAGCTGCCTTAAATGCTTTGCCACGGTATTTATTCCGTTACCTTTTTCTCGAAGATACACCTCAAAATCCTTCAGAAACGTATAAGTGATGTCTTTGAAATCCAAGCCAGGACGAAACTCCTGCAATACGGTTATGGTGGTAAACAGATTCTCTTTTGTACTCTCTCGTCGGTCAGAATGCTGCACGTATTCCTTTGCAAAAATCGGGAATGTAATATTGATCGGGCGATTTTTCTTCATGGCATCCTTGAGTAAAGATAATGTAGCAGGAACTCCCCTCTTCCATAGAGCCAATTCTATACCTTGCAGATGCAGAACAAATTCAAACAACATAGAGTTTAGATCATTTGCCTGTGGATGGCCGATTACCTGAGAGGTTCGTTTATCCCAGTGCTCTGGCTTGATATATATGTTTGTTTTGAAATATATTTTTCTCTGATTAAGTGATGCTTCAACTTGCACAAGTGCTGTTCCTTGCTTATTTAAATGTTTCTTTCGGTTGTAGACAAGACGGTATCTGATTTTTTCCATTTTTCAACGAAGATAGAAATTTACAATTAATTCTACAAACGTGTCGTGGGAGGACTACTAGGGCTAGAATTCGTAAAACGAGAAGATATAAATGATGCAAACACGTTCTTTACTGGATATGCAAGAATTTATTCGTCGACTAATTGTCCAGATAATCTTCCAGGTATTATTTTATCATTTCACATTAATGGGGTTACTGTTCAATTCTTCTTTTCAGGATGGCCGAGAAGATTATATGCACGAATGTATTGGGATGCTTGGAACTCATGGATTAAAATTGCTGATCTTTAATCCCATTTCTTTTGTTCATGATTCCATATAAATATTTTCCATGTTGGATTAATAAAGTTTATGTCAATCTTTGCGATATAAGTTCCTGTATTAAAGACTAATAGTATACCATGCCATCCATTTCCATTAAATAAGCCCCTTCCATGCCAATACATCCCTGTTTGATTTGCGTTGTTTAAGTCTTCTTCAGTAGTACCAACGACTCTTCTAAGTCTAAACCAAGAGTTATTAATCTCTAATAGTCCTCCCACTCGTACAGAAAGCCTTACGTTTGTAAACCGGTTTTCACTGGTGGGAGGACTGATTGGTCCCGCGTCGGCATTAAAGGATGGACTTTTAAGCCATATTCTTTATCAAAACCTATTTAGCTCTAAAACAGATTCGACTGAAGATATGGATCTTATTGGAACAGGGTATTATGCAATTCATTCAGACTATAATATTCCGAAAAACAATAAATCTGGTATTAAATATGGAAGTTTCATTTCATTTGGGACACCGGTAGGCGGAAACGCAGCAGGTGGTAATGCTCAAATCCAGATAGCTATAGGAAATGATGGAACTCGAAGAATTAGAAATAGATGGTTAAATAATTGGACTGAATGGGTTACATTTTAATCCAAGATCTCCATGTCCCATCAACTTTTGCTCTCCAATATCTAGTTAACGGATACATACATATAGCTTCTTGATACATGTATGCAGGAGAAGCCGGATAAGTTTTTATAATATAAATTTTTGCGCCATCACCTGTCAAATCACCATAATAAATATCTGTTGATAATATATTTATATTATTAATTTCGTTTACTGCATTATTATCTGATTGTTGAAACTTAGCAGACGGGTGTAAACCTCTTTGATTTGGACTAGCTGTTGGTATTAGTCCTCCCACAACTGATGCGAGGTCTTCTTTGCTGATTAAAATTGGGTTGCCGGAAGCATCTAATGCACGTACCCATTTTGCGTCACTTTTCTGTGGTAACTGGTTTTCGAATTGATCTGCCATAATTGTAATTTTTTTAAATGGTTATTAAATGATATTTTATAATTCCTGCATAGCTTCTACCATCTGAGGAGAGCAATGTCCAGATACAAAACTCTGTAAATATGTGAACTCATCATCTGAAAGTTCTATATCTCCATCAGAATGGTAAATACGAAGGGCTAAATCCATCCCTCGTATATCACCATACCGATATATCAGATTGGCCAAGTCAAGCCGAACATCCTGTTCCAGCTTTTGAGTATGGTCGATACCAGACCAGAATCGCATTTTTTTAAAGTTTACTTTCTTCATATAGCTGATATTAAAAATTATGATTAACCACAGGTATATTGAACCCAATATCCCTGATCATCCCGTACAAAAAATCTGGATACATCATCATTTATAACCAGAGAGCTTGCACCTCCGGAATTATTGGGATTGCGGAATGAACCGGATAAGGTTATAGCACCACTGCCTGAAACTCTTTTCATATAAAGAATTTTCCCAGCAGGTGAAGCAGATGTACTCGGCATGGTGACTGTGATATTCCCAGAGTTACCAAAAATGAGAAAGTCATCGTTCGCATTGATGGTTGCAGAGGATGTTATTCGTCGTGTGTTGACAACAACACCATTAATTCTGGTTTTTTCCGTACTTCTAGCCAACAGCGAGACATTTCCATACGCCTGAATAGCCTGCCCATATCCGGATGCATTACAGAGTGCCTTGATCGCAATAGAATCAGATGAACCGTAAGTTTCAGCACTGATACATATTCCACTATCGTGTCGTACCTGAAGCATTGCACTTGTCCCCCGGTTAACTGAAAATAATTTGGTTGAACTGTTGTTATAGTTACCAATGCTGAGAGACACATCTGCAGCCAGATTACTCAGACTCTTTGCACCGATTGAGAATCCTCCGATAGTTCCGGAGTCTGCGGATATATTACCTATAAATTTACCTGTAATCTCGGCATTGACACAATGGAAATACCCGGTATTCCCATTCAGGATCATGTTTGCAACTCCATTTGTTGACTGTTGTGATTTCATCACACCACCACTAAACATAAACCCTGCGACATTGGCTCCGTCAGAAAACAATGTATCGGTGGCAATATTCACCAGCTTGTTCATTGCTTCCCAGTTATCATCGCCGTTAGCTGATGTCGGCGCATCCGTAACCGTCGAGCCTTGAGTACGAACAAGGAAGTTATAATAAACCCCGTTAAAAGGATGTATTACCTTGTCACGATAGTCTGCACTCCACTCGTATGATTCTCCCGAACGCCAAGGGCCACGATCACGTGGGAAAGCTCCCGTAGCCCCGGTAGCACCTGCTTCCGCTACTCCGATTCCTATTTCTGCCACATAATTGTCTGACCAGGCATTAGCTTCCGAGGATGACCAATAAGCACGGACTGCAAACTGTGTGCAGCCGGAAGCCGCCGGAACAGAGATGGAAGCCGACTGCACCGGACCGGCATGAGAGCGCCAGGAACCGTCATATTTTCTTGCAACCAACCAAAGTTCAGCACACTTACCAACAACTCCGTTACGGTTTTTCTTACAACTGACGGTAAAAGCTGACGGAGACATACTGCCAGTCGATGTATAAGCTATTGAACTGCATGAACTATCCAACCAGTATAATGTCGGTGGCTCAATATTAGTGAGTCGCTGCCAGTCGGGATGCAGTGTGTTTGTTGATGGAGTTCCAGCCAAAAGATATCCCTGTGGTGTACGGACATAATTACCATTATTGTATTTAGCAATGGCATACGGTGGTGCACTGGTATCACGCAGTGCTACAAAAGCATTCTCAGCAAATTCTACCGCTGAGTTTTTCTTGTAAGGAACATTGCCTGAAATCCATGCTCCGCATGGGATAAAGCTGGCACCGGGAGTACCATTCTGTCCGGGTGTACCTTGAGGACCTTGGGGACCTTGAGGCCCCTGCGGACCTGTTGCACCGGTATTCCCCTTATCTCCCTTGTCACCTTTGGAACCGCTCACACATACTGCGTTTGTTGTAGTTTTGGAGTTATCCGTATAAGTGATAACGGAACGTGTCCACATGTATTTCCCATTTTGCCATGCCGGAACTGTTGTTGACCAGCTTCCTCCTGTTGTCGAGGACGAAGAAGCAGACAGATAATATTCTTCAACAATCGATTTCACTCCTTTGCCTGCCGCACCTGTATTGCCGGTTGCTCCTGTATTACCCTTCGCTCCGGTTATACATACGGGAGCTGTTTCCTTTGTCGTTTCATCCGTATATGTGACTTTTGTCTTCGACCACATGTATTTGCCGTTAACCCATTCCGGGGAAGTTGTCTGCCAGCTACCACCTGACAATGAAGTTGCTGATGTGGACATATAATACAGAACATCTACTGATTTAACGCCTACACCGGCAGATCCGGTATCTCCTTTGTCACCTTTATCTCCCTTAACCTTAGTCCATGTGTAAGAAGAAACACTGCTGCTATCAGCCTGTGTAAAATCTACATACTGTCCGATATAAGCACCGGGAGTTTCTCCGTTGTTGGCTGTAAAACTCTTGCCGCCATCATTGGAATATTTAATGTGCAGATAAGAAGTTTTACCATTGGCTCCCGCAGGTCCTTGAATACCCTGATCACCCTTAGGCCCTTGTGCACCCTGAAATCTTGCCCATTTGTAGGAAGTGTAAGATGTAGGTGCTGTGGAACTTTGTGTTACAGCCGTACCTATATAGGTGTTCGGAGTATCACTCATCGGATTACCATTTGAGTTTGCCGAATACTTTACATGGAAATATGATGATGTACCGGGAATGCCTTGAGAGCCGGTAGGCCCCGTATCACCTTTATCCCCTTTGGCGCCCTGAGGTCCCGTGTCTCCTTTATCACCCTTGTCTCCCTTGTCACCCTTGATTCTACTCCAGGAATACTTCTTGTAATCGTTACTATCTGCCTGTGTAAAATCTGTATATTGGCCGATATAGAGTTTATTGGTTGAATCGCTGGTACTGAAGCCCGAAGAACCATCTGCAGAGTTGGCATAAGCGATGTGCAAATAAGATGTCTGGCCATTCGTCCCGTTTGTTCCCGGAATACCCTGGTCACCTTTTGCACCCTGTGCACCTTTTGTCTTCATCCATTTATATGCAGAAACACTGCCACTGTCGGATTGTGTAAAATCGACATATGTACCCATCCAGTCTCCTACATCCTCGCCATTATTACCAGTAAAGGTCTTACCCCCGTCATTAGAATATTTAATATGGAAATAAGAGGTTTTACCAGCTGCTCCTGTAGCCCCGGTTTCACCTTTTGGCCCCGGGATACCCTGCTCGCCCTTTTCACCCTGAAGCCCTTGAAGGCCACGCTGACCTTCTGCAACCTGCTTCAGCCAATCCGGATTATTATCAGCAGGTTCTGACTCTGTACCTTCCGGGTTGATGCATAGCCATAATGAACCATTATGGGATACTCTATCAAAATAAGCATGTGGCCCAGCCTCCCATGCCCCCTTGTCAAGAGGAACCCGAATCGGCTGGCCGGTAATGGTATCCGTCTGGAATATAAGACCGGTCATCAGGATATTTTGCAAGACAGCCGAATAGTTGTCACAGTCAAATCCCTGTACTTTCATTCCTTTCTTTTTCCCCAGCCAGCTTTTCATCTGTGCCGGTTCCGGATCCCAGGTATTGGCGTTATCAAAGAAAGTAATACAATTGTTTCCGTTCAGGGTATCAAACAGAATATATGTCTGACGTTCAGGATTAGTAAAGTTACCTGTCTGTGCCAGTATCATTTCCTCACCCGGTTCGTAGTTGTTCCCGGGCCGATTTACTATTTTGAATGTTTTTGCATCATAGTCGGCTTCTGTCACGCGAAACTGCATTTGCGCAAAACCAGTAAGTTTTCCTTCTTCATTTTTTGTTGTAAAGAAAGCAGACAGAATGTCATCAACAAACTGGCTCAGTCCGTCCGCTTCTGTCAAGTCTGGTATAACCGTAAAACTTCCATCATCATTCTTTATATATGACTTTACTTTGCAACCGCCCCCGGGAGATATAACAGCACGTCCTTTGAAATATGTAATGCGATTATAAGCTATTTCCGGAACAAATAATCGTTTACGAAAATAGCCTGATTCCATTTCCATATTCCCTTCATCGTCTATCATACCACCAGAAACACCTGTAATGAAATTACCGAATTTTGCTATTTTATTAACCAAGATTCCACCAAGCAATGAAAGAAGGTAATTCGTTTCATCTTGCTGATCTTTCCGAAGAAACATTTTCAATGATCTGAGAGCAGAAAACACATTACTATCTGAAGGGGGAGTTGAATCATTTACTTTGATAACATATACGCTACCACTTCCGTTTCCTGTATATACCTGTCCCTTATAGGTCAGTGCATCAACTTTATCTTCAATTTCTCCAATACGAGAATAAGGCATACTCTCACCTATCGTATAAACAGGCGAATCCCAAGGAACATCAAGACTCATTTCCCATCCCAAGACACGTGAGATACGTCCGTTCTCAAAATAGGTATCATCTACGAGATTTATTCTTTGCCCGAACTCGAATGTGCGTGAAATCAAATCTTCATGCACCCAATCACTTCTTAATGTTACCGGATAGGTACCGTCATCCTTCTTTACCTTCTCAGCATATTTCTGTGCTTTATCTTTCAGCTCTTGCTCAGCCTCCGGGATATACTGATCTGATACAAGCTGGATGTTAAATCCAGAAAGGATATACTTGTCACCGTTTGCAGGATACATCATATCATCTGGCAAAGGGCGGCCGTAGTTCTCATTTCTTACTATCTCCCAAAGTTGTTCGCCCCTACTCTCATCTTTGGGATCAGGATTGAAAATTACACCGAACGCCATGCCGTTCAGTTTTCCAGATTGGAAGGTGATCTGAAGCTCCTGTCCTTCGATAATATACTCTTCCTTGAATGTAAGTCCACTATCTTTGTAACGATAATAGGTGACGGTTTCCTTGGTGCCATCCTCACTCTCTACTTTCTCAGTACGGGTGTGTACATCGGAAAGGGTACCAACCTGGCGAGGATAGACATCGTCGAAAACAACCACATCCTCGATAGCTTCTTCCTGTGACATGCCTTCGTATGCGTCTATATAAGGAGTGTCAGCCGGAAGCATAAGCCGTTTCTGGACTATTCCATTGATTACCACTTGCTCGTCGGTAGACCGGTAGTTTGTAGGAATATTTTTAGTAGAACCAAACGCATAGATACGGGTGGCATAAGTGCCCTCACTTTCGCTGCGAGTGATGTCTGACGCTTCAACTCCTCGCTCTATTTTCACGGCATCACCGAACTCATTTCGCCCAAAATGAATTACGTTATCCGTGATCCAGCAATCGCAGTTCCACTTATCCTCACCCGCCATGGAGAATAGGGCATCTAGCAGATTTATGTTATCATACGTCATCGCTACGGCCTTGTTCTCCACTGTATCATCTATGCTAAATGTAAAATCCGTCCCTTTATAGGTATACCCTAGCGCTTTCAAATTACGAAGGAATACCCCTAACTGAACGTCTAATGCCGCTGTAAGCGACCAAGAAGCCTCACCACCAGCTTGTTCTGGTGTATATTTGAAGATTTTATTTTTCCATTTCCAGTAGTAGGCGTTCATCTTAAGCTCGTAGTCATACCCTCCGGTGGAAGTGTTATAGGTTGGCTTCTGAAGGTCTGTTATCTCATAGATTTTCGCCAGCTTTCCACCGAGTGATTCATCCAATACGCCAGACAGATCTACGTAGTCACCCAGCTTGAACGGTATGGGAGATGGCACAGAAAATGGGAGGATGATGTAGTCCTCTTTCATTAGTGTGAACTTTCCCTTTGCCCCTTTATTAATGGGGGTAGAAAACCTTGTCTTTCCAGATATGTCCTTAATTTCAATCATATCCCCAAAGTTCATAAATAGAAAATGGAAGCCCTAAAAATTTAGACTTCCATTTGAAACAATAAAAGGAATGTTTGTTATTCGCTTCTATCTGTAGGATTTGGCTCGCAAAATTTACTCGAAACTCTTCCAAAACATCTGTCTGGACTCAAACCATAGGAAATACTTTTCCCTAAAAAGACAAGCTTATAGACTTCATTCCCTAATGTAGGAACTTTGAAATTTACAGCACCTTTCTCCAATTCTTTCTGGAAGAATTTCTTTTTTGTTCGATAGTCGCTTTCCGAGCTTCCTTCAATCGTAAATTGCAAAGTAATTTCACGTGATGCCACCTTCGCATTATCCGTTATAACACGTTTCCCATGCTCTAATCGGCTTTCATTCTCGATATAGTTTTTCATCTCATTGAAACCGTCAATACTGTCAAGGAAGCCGTTTCCCATGCGTACGCCCCATGTTGTCCAGGCATCTTTTCCGTTAATAATCAAATCTCCATTCATATTAATACCTTTCCTGTTCCATCGTTAATAATCTCATAATTACCACTTATATTCTCAATACGTACCACTGCATAATTACCCACTTTAATGCATGCATTGCCGCCATGCATAAGAATAACCTTATAGGCCTTATCTGTGCCATGATAAGTCAATTGGGCAGTACCACCGATTATTGCCTTATCTTCGTTTACAGCTTTCACATCCTCCTCTATATGTACTCCGAATGACTCTACATTGCCTTTCATGGTGCGAAACATCTCCAGTGATGGATAATTATTACCACGGCAAAATTCACAGCCTTGTGGTGAAAAGAATAGCCATACTAAACTTTTCCAGTCTGTTGCCTTACCGGATTGAGAACATGCACCCAATCCGATAGCCTTATTTAAAATATCCTTTACCTCTATCATAATCTTGATGTATTACGTTTGACTTCTGCTATATCTGTTTGTATCTGTTTAATGGGTTTAATTATCTCGCCTGTATTTTCTCTGATTTGCTGTAATTCCAAATAAGAATTAGCCAAAATAGTACGTGTCTCGTCAGCAATATTATACATTCCGGATGCTTGGGCCGTCAATACACTTATAGAGCCACGTAATTCAGTAATAGCTACAGTATGCTGTTGTTCGGCTGCTTCAATACGGAGATTGGATTCATATACTGCAGTGAACCGTCCACTTAATTCTCCGGCATCCTCGTGAGTCATTTCAGAACCGAAACCGCGACTGGAAGCTGATTGCTGTTCCTTTGAAGACTCACCTTCCCAACCGTAAATCTGTGCAAGACTATCTCTGTCTGCAATCATGGCACTGGCTATATCCTTGTAATCTTTGCGTAACTGCTCAACTTCAGCTTCTGTAAGACCATCCTTTCCGTATGCGGTCCATTTTTCATAAAGTTCTTTTATTTGTGAATCATATTTATCTGCCATCAAGCCGTTTAAAATAGCCTTCTTCAAGTATTCCTCAAAGTCATCTGCAAGATCTTCTACTTTAGCATCCATATCGGAGAGAGAATCCAAAAAGTTATTTCTGAAAGAATCAAAGGAGATGCCGGCAATAGCTTCTTGGGCTTTTTCTACGTTATCCAGAATTTGTTCATCAATATCTTTCAGCTGCTGCTCCCATTCCTTGATACGTTCATCATCCGTTTTCTTCTTATCTTTCTCCTCCAAGATCTGTTGTTGGATCAGAAGCTTTTGTTGCTCCAAAAGTTCATTTTGCTGGTCAATCAAATCAGAGGCATCTGTAGAATATGCCTTTTCAATAGAACGGGCCAATTTATTGTATGAATCATCAAGTACGTCTATCTGATCTTGCAGTTTCTCAATGTTTTTTTCATTCTTGCTGTCGTGAATCTTTGCAATAGATGTCGCCAAAGAAGTCACAACTCCAATTGCGGCTCCAGCTGCAGCACCAATCGGTCCAAACATAGAACCGGCTTGCGCTCCTTGCATAGCAGAGTTCATAGCATCCATGGCCACATTAATACCATCAGCAATCCCGGTAAACGTATCGTTTCCAAAAGCATCACCAAGAGATGAGAATGTATCAGAAAGGAACGAGCCTACTTGCATGATTTCATTCATTCCATCTCTGATTCTTGCGAGAGCTTCTTCAAGCTTCTTGCTGTCGTTTCCGGCGTCAAAGGCATCTTTTATACCATCAGCAACTTTCTTATAAGCTGGCTGGAGATCATCTGCTGCCTTTCTGTTATTCACCAGAGCATCGGAAATAGCTTTTATCTTTTCCGGATCATTACTCCAAGTCTCAAAATTCTCTTTGGTAATTCCAAGTTCCTTACCTTTCTGCTCGTCCCACTGCCCGGATTTTAGAAACTCTAATGCCTTTTGTCCGGCTACATTGATAGCCTCAAGGTCCTTCAGAGTCTTGTCTTTCATATCTCCAAACAGCTGAGATATTGCAGATGTAGTCTTGTTAGCTTGTTCATCTATACCGGATAAAATACTATCTCGTTGTTTGCCTAAGGTTAATTTTTCTCCTTCGGTAGTAGCCTTGTTAATCTTATCCTGATATTGCTCAATGATAGCTTGACGCTTCTGCATATAGGTACCATATTCAGCCAGATAAGCATTCATAGCTTCCCTCTGTGCATTCAAGTCTTCCTGGACTTGCCGTTTGTCTGTATTTTCCTTCAGAATATCAAATGCACTGGTGTCAACGCTTACAGAAGAAGAATCAAAACTACGCTTTTTGTACTTAGGATTCTTCTTTGCTTTTAAATCCTCTGTTGTCTCGAATATTTCTTTCTGTCTTTGAATTTCTTTCTGAATATACTCTTCTTTGGCCCGGTCAATAGCTTGTAATTCCTTCTTGTTATCCAGCTCACGTTGTGCAAGTATCTTCTCACCTCCATCGGCCATAGCATTAATACGTGCTTGCTCAACCTGATTTTCCAAATCAACAGCTTCTTTTGCACGTTCTAATGCCAACTTACGTTCCAAGTCTGACAGTTTCCCTCCGGCTGATGTTGTTGAGTTTTCTCTTAACACATCCTTATTCCTAACTCCGGTAAGTGTTTCTAGGGTCTTTTCTACACTCTGTAACTCTTTTTCCTTTGCCTTTATAGCAGATTCTACAGTCTTACCAGCTTCTGCCTGCAATTTTCCGCTACGAAGGTCGGTAATTTCTTGTTTGAGTGTTTTGATACGTTTGGTGGCTGATTCTATTTCTTCTAATATGTTTGACTTCGGTAAATCCTTCTTTCCGTTATCTACTGAAGATTTTAAGCCATCAACACCAAACCTTTCACGAGCCAGTTTATCAAGTCTCTCTGTAGATTTTATGGCGTTGAGAATATTTGCTATATATTGTTCTACCGCACGATTCTCAAGTATTCCTCCTTTACCAGCTACCTTATCTAGTGCGTTATTTGTTTCCTTGTCAAGTCCGGACAGATTGAACGTCCCGTTAATTGCCTTTACGCTCCCTTCAAGGATTGCGTTCCTTATCTTAGTATAGTATTTCGAGCCTTCTTCGTCACCTAGCTTATCTATAAGCCTTTCCTGTATCTTGGATAGGTTTTCCGACATAAGTGAATCAAGTTCTTCTGTCTGTGTCGACTTGAACTTTTCGTATTGTCTGGCTCCGTATGACTTCGTGATGGCATCAGTAAGCCTGTTGTAGGCCTGCTCAGTAAGACCTACTTTCTCTATTTCTTCATCCAATCCGTCATAATATTTAGAGAATCCCTTAACAATCTTATCTTTGACCTCATTGTACTCATCGGTGCCCTTTGTCAATGCAGATAATTCACCCTTGAGCTTTGCCAGTTCTCGCTGCTCTGACAAAGAGGCCTTTTCAGATTCAGCTAACGCTAAATTCAGTTTCCCTTGCGACGTTGTTGCATCATCGGCATTCTTAGAAAACATGTATACCGCTGTTCCGATTCCTACCAATGCAGCCAATAGAGTGACATATACATTCGATTTTGCCGCAAGGTTGAAAGCCTGTTGTGCAGCGGTGGCCAGTCCCAATTCCTTTCTGTACATTCCTATCAGACGGATACTTTCAACGAATCCGACCGCCTTCTGAGCAACGGCGGCGGTAATCAACGCGGCCTTGTACGTTCCGTAAGCTGCAATCAGTCCGCCCATGACAGACAACACATCATCAAGACTTTCCACCAAGTCCTCTGCTGTACCGATGCCAAACTCGAACACTTCCTTATACTTGTTCCCGAATTCATTCATTTTCTGAAAGAGGGTATCTTCGATATTCGACAGTCGCTGGGGCCACGTCCCGGCAGAACTTTCCATAAGGTTTGAAAACTTTCCTCCTTCGGATGTCATGTTTTTGAAGGCCTGTTCGACCTCCTTAAAGCCGACCTTACCTTCCTTCACAAGTTCACCTACCTGGTCTTTGGAAACTTCTAATACCTTGGCCAGTTCTTCGTAGATTGGAATACCTCGTCCGGCGAATTGACGGATATCTACGGTCATGGCCCGTCCTTGTGTTCTCAATGTTCCATACAGATAAATAAGCTGCCCGATAGGAATCTGCAATCCGGAAGCCACATCTCCAAGCATAGAAAGTTCATTCACGACATTATCGGCCGAGGAACCGTATGCCAAAAGCTGTTTTGCTCCTGTCGCCACATCGTCAAGATTGAATGGTGTTTTGGCCGCGAACTGGACAATATCGGCGATGAGCTGGTCTGCTTTTGATTTGTCCTGAAGGATGGTTGAAAGTGCTACCTGTAACTGCTGCATCTTTCCGGTTGCTTCAATCACATCGGAGCCGAATTTCTTTATCGCCACCAGTCCACCGATTTCAGCGGCTGTACGCTTTAAAGAATCCGTCAGGGATTTTACTATCTCATCAGCGTTATTCGTTCCACTGGCAAACTCCTTGTACTCTCTCGTAAGTTTCCTCACTTCAAGCCTGTTTCTGGCCTGCTGGTCCTGTAACTCGCCAAGGGAATATCTCTGCTCGTTCAAGGCTGCTTTAGCTGTATTCAGTTCAGCCAATTTAGCTTTTGAATTAGGAGAATACTTACCCATCTTTGAATATTCATCAGACAGCCGTCTGACATCATCCTGCGTATCACGGATGATTTTCCGTTGTTTGATAATTTCCTCCGTCAGCTCATCGGAGGCCTTTGACGCAGAATTAAGCTTTTTCTTCAAATCATTCTCCATCACAGCACCAGCCTTAGCTGCCTCAGTCACCAGTCCCATCATTTGCTGACGGGTGGATGCCAGTTGCGTTTCTAAAGCTTTTGCTGCAGCCGGGGATTTGTTTACGTCCATCTTTTTGAGCTGTGCTTCCAGTTTCTCACATTCCTGTCTCAGACGGATGACCTCCTGATAGTCTGAACTGACTTTAAAATATAGTGTAGCCATATCTATTTCTTGTTTCTTCGTCTGCGTGAAGCCATATCCTTACCCTTCACCTTTGTAACCTTCGTTCCGGTAATGGTGTGGAGTTTATCACGTTGCATTAATATTAAGTTTCTGTATGGTATCTCATAGACCACTTCCCGATAAGACAGATGCAGATTTTCCATGAACGATGCTATCTGACCAAGAAGAGTATCATTTCCTACAACCTCGGTTTCGCTGCCAGCAGACTTACGTTCTTCGCCAAGCTGACAGCTTTCAGAAAAACCTTTGAGTCAATCATGGACAATGCTTCCTCCAAAGCGTTCACGTTCTCTTCGTATGTTCCATTGGCTAACTCCTCACTCAAACTCTCATCACCTGTAATCAACCACGATAATGCCTTACTATAGGCTTTACTCTCTCCTAAAGAGAACAGAACTTCTTTCAGATTGTCCGCTTCTTGTACTCCAGACAAATGAGAGATTGCACCTGATAAATTGTTAACAGTAGGAGGATAAACAGTATATGCTTTCCCATTAACAAATACTGTTCTAAAGTCACTGCCAATAATAGATTCTGATATAATTTTTGCTCCTTGATTCATAACTAAAAGAAAAAGGGTGAAGCCGAAGCCCCACCCATTAAACATCCTGAAAACTAACCGCCACTTTCTTGAGCGAGAGTTATTTTCTTCTCAACGGTCTTGAAAGCATCAGACAGGGAGGTAGGTATACTTCCTGACTGTGTGGTATAGCCTGCCTTTGATACTTCATAGGAAACGGATATCCCAGATTTCACCCTCTTGGTCTTGACCGTTTGCCCGTCCAGCTTTATTGTTGCATCTGAAGGCGTTGCTACGACCTTTACATCAGTTCATGCCCCTTTAACTTCTTCGGAATCGAACCAATACTCCGGTGCAACAGCAGTATTTTGTGGTTCCAGTTCCACTGCACTTACAGGAATACCGACTGCCTTGTCTGTTGTGGCTTCACGAGCACCAATGTCGGCACGAGGAATGACGCAATACTGATCATCATCGGTCATGGCAACAATCAGTTTTTCAATATTCACTTTACCACGCGCACGTTTCCATCCTTTGTTAGTATTGATAACATCACCACCCATGAGGTCTTTCTTAGTTGGGTAATCGTATTCTCCAATGGTGAAATTGACAGTTACATCACCCATTTCCTTTTCGCTTCGATAGGTCTGTCCCGTGAGCTGGTTTTTATAATTAGTCCGGCTTGCTTCCGCTTCTTCGAGCGTCCAGGTATCCTGGTGAATATTCTTGACTTCTTTCAAGGTCTCCCCCTGCAAAAGAGTATACAAAGCCTGTCCGGTCAAATCTTCTGCAATAGCACTTGTTTCACCATACCAAAGTTTCTTGATATTTACAGCTGTTATTTTCTTTGCTTCTGCCATATCATTTCACATTTAAAACTTCAAACAAAATTCTTACATTCACATAATGACACTTCAAGGATGTGTTCTCCTCTATTCCGATTGACTCGATAGAATAATGATAGGTGGTACCGTCATAGCGTCCAGTTACTCCGTCAAATAATTCTTGAGCCTCTTTCTCCAGCTCGTTCAGCCGGATGGTGTTGGCTTCACCTTCCTTCAAATCGGGAACGCAAAGGTTCACCTCTACAAAAGACTTCTTCCAGAACGTTCCCGGCTGCTGTTTCTTAGCGTGAATGACAATCCTTTCGGATTTCATCGCACCCGTCAGCTTCTTGCCGTGAGGAACAATGCCAATACCAAAAGGCTGGCAATCACGGTAAAGTATGTTCGCTATGTCAGTGGTTACTATCATTGTACAATCTCCCAATCTTCTGCAAATACATCACTGATGGATGGCACCCACGAGTCTGCCCGGCCAGTATTCTCATTGTAGATAAGGCACTGGCTTGTGTAGTCGATAAAGCCCTTGCCCTTCAGAATAAGGTCTTTGGCTGATTGTGGAAGTGACTGCATCTTCGGGATGATGTTGCTATCAATATGCGCTGGCACTTGCTTGATAACAAACAGTCCTTTACCATTCCAGCCTTTTCTTCGGATTGCACCTCCTTGCTTTAAAACTTCAATGGCGTCACCGAAATCCATTGCGTATGATAAATCATCAGATTTATCGTATGTTTTCTCAAAAATGTCTGGCTTACAAGGGTAGAACTCGCCGTTTACACCTTTAATAATGTAATCGCCATAACTTGCAAGCATCTTACCTTCAAGAGTCTCAATGTACACACCTAGATAAGGCTCGTTGGTGTTACCATGCTCATCCATCCCGAAATCCGGATTATGCTCCAGTGCGGGAGTTTCACCCATAAATTCACATACTTCATCGAAGTTATCTAGTTTAAACTGAATAGCTTCAATTACTATTGGTTTCTTTCTATACTTCATTTGATTTCCTCCTTTAATCGTTTCTCAGCAAATAGGGCTGCACCAGTCAAGACTTCATAACCTTTGGATTCCACGAACGAAGCGTATTCAGCTTCATTCCTTAACTCCAGTCCATCATCCTGAACTGCATACTTGTTTGACTTACGGAGCGTGCCGGTCTGGTTCTGGTAACTGCCATGCTCTATCGCATAATTGACAGCTTCCTTACCAACCTTTTCTTCAACAGCTTTAACCTCGGCATAGCCTTGCTCGAAAAAGCTATCAACATCAGAAAAATCAAATTTTACAGCCATATCTCTGAGTAACCAAAATAGTTTGTATTCTTAACCATGTAAACCTTGCCAGTTCCCCGGATATTCTCACCGTCCATACATCTGACTTCATCACCAGCACTCAGTGAGATTTTCTTCTCACAGACTACGTGATAATTCGGTCGGAACACCTCACCGTTCTCCGAAGTAAACTCTTTGGTAGAGTTGTCGTCACACCGGCACTTACATACGTCCTGCCAGCTTTCTCCGCCGGTTCCGGGGATAGGTCGGCCAAACTCGTCTGTTTCCATCGGAATGGTGACTTTAACCTGTAATGTATGGGGCGCGAATATCATAAGAATCTGACTTTAGGTTTATCGCTTAACGTATCTTCAAGGCCGTACCTCTTGCACAAAAACGAGTAGTATTCCTTTACTCCCTTGATGTCCCAGGACATAGAGAAACCGTTCTCGCTGATGGAAGTGGCACGTAGCAATAGAGAGGGGATGAACTTCGCCATAGCCACCGAAACCAGTCCGATGTTTGACGGGCCCATCTCATCCTCTCCGCTTATCCCTGAAGACAGACTTATCTCCAAAAGGTCAGCCTCCGACAAGTTAATGCCGAAGGACTGAAACTTTTGTGATATGTAGTCATTTACTATCATGCGTTCATGGTTGACAAATCAAAGTTCACAATCAGGTTCGGGTTCGTAATCTGAGGAATCCACTCTGCAGTGTATTCCAGATAACGGCCGTTC
>ENA-OPVL01000589-OPVL01000589.1-human-gut-metagenome-genome-assembly--contig:-NODE-589-length-24301-cov-2.106698_pt1 | contig 24301 bp, 10 predicted proteins | sample MGYA00241496_ERZ501984 | MGnify/ENA primary metagenome ERZ501984 (study PRJEB25962, sample SAMEA2042986) | human gut metagenome | biome: human gut; feature: human-associated habitat; material: faeces... | reverse complement strand
CAAACGCCAAATTTATTAAAAGATTTGACTTTGTTGAACAAGGTGCTATAAAATTAAACAAAAGACTGGAAGATATGACATTAGAAGAAATGGATAAACTTTGGGAAAAGGCTAAATTTCAATAAATTTTAGAAGGAAATTTCTAGTGTATATAGAACTTAAAAATTAATGAGTTTTATATGAGAAACAATTTAGGAGGTAAATATTGTGAATAAAGCTGAATTAGTATCAAGAATGGCAGAAAAAAGTGAATTAACAAAGAAAGAAGCTGAGGCGGTGACGGTCGATGCTATTTTTCGTACTCAAAGTGATTGGAACCCAATAGACTAGATTGATTTTGTAATTGCTTGAAAAGGAGACTTCTACATTGGTGGAGGTTTCCTTTTTTTGTTGTGTTGAATAATTGGAACCCGTAAAAAACACCTAATAAATCCACATAAAAAGATAAAAACTACACATCAAGGTAATGTTATATCCATAATTTTGCAACAGTGAAACTAAGGTCAAAACCTTAAAAAACATTTTAATAACTATAAAAACACATCTTATGAATCTAAAAGAATTAGCTAGAAAAGCTGTCTCAACTCTCTTTTTGAGTATGCTTTGTTTGGTTGCTTTTGCTCAAACCGCAACAGGTTTGGTGAAAGACAAAACAGGCGAACCTATGATTGGTGTGAATGTACTGGTAAAAGGAACAACCAATGGTACAATCACGGATTTCGATGGTAAGTTTTCAATTCCGGATGTTCCGAGTAATGCTACTTTGGTGGTTTCTTATATTGGGTATCTTACCAAAGAGGTAAAATCTGGAAAAGATTTGATAATTGTATTGGAAGAAGATAACAAGACTTTGGATGAAGTCGTTGTTATTGGTTATGGCACGGTGAAAAGACGTGATTTGACTGGTTCTGTCGCTTCTGTTACTGGAGAAAAATTAGCGGCTAATCCGGTTGCCAATGTCGCACAGGCTTTACAAGGACAATTGCCTGGTGTAAGTGTGACTTCTCAAGACGGTCGTCCGGGTGCAGGTATGTCTATTCGTATTCGTGGTGGTGGCTCTATCACCCAGTCTAATGATCCTTTATTCATTGTAGATGGTGTTCAAGTTAGTGGCATTGATGATATTCCTGCTGACAATATCGAAAGTATTGATGTGTTAAAGGATGCTGCTTCTACGGCTATTTATGGTGCCCGTGGTGCTAACGGTGTAATATTGGTTACTACTAAGGGAGGCAAGGATGGCCGGGTTTCCGTCAAGTATAATATGTATTATCAGATGAAGGAGAATCCAAAATTATTGGAAACTATGGATCCTTATGATTATGTATATAATACATGGGCATATATGAAGAGTCTGGGGGATTCTTATGGGGATGGAGTTGCCAGATATTTTGGATTAGGATCCAAGTATGGAAATCATTTGAATGAATATAAAAATATGACCACTCATAATTATATAAATGATTTGATGCAGACTGCGTCTTCTTGGAATCATGATGTATCTTTATCTGGTGGCACAGACAAAACTAAGTTTTATTCATCAGTTAACTATATGGATGATGAAGGTATCCGTGTGAAGTCTGGTTTCCAACGTTGGAATGCGAATTTCAAATTGACGCAAAAGATTAATAAAAAGTTAACTGCGGACTTTGATTTACGTTATAGTGAAATAGAAATTAATGGTTCTGGTTTTGGTAATGCAACCTCTGCTTACACTTATCGTCCTGTGGATAATCCTTTGGGGGATGCTTCTTTTACCGCTGGATTTGGTCAAGGTGATACAAATATGGAAGAAACTAGTAATCCTTTGTATTACTTGAATACTGTAGATTATATAAAAAACATGTACCGTATCCGTGCAAAAGGTGCTTTAACTTGGAATGTTATTAAAGGTTTGACGGCAAAGACGGAGCTATCGTTAAATCGTAATTGGAACCAGGAAAAGACATGGAATGCAGGACAGACAGAAAAAGATAATAGTTCTGCTAAATTGAAGAAAAGTGATGGTTACGGTGTGCGTTGGGCAACTACTTTGAATTATGAAGTACAGGGGCTTGGAGATAATCATAATTTGTCTTTCTTGGTTGGTAATGAAGTCTTGGCTTCAAAGTCAGATTACACTGAAATATATGGTGTAGGGTATCCTGAAGGATTTACAATGGATGATGCGTTTGGTATGATTAATATGACTACTCCTTCATTGGGACAAGATTATTTTAAAGGTGAGATAGGTACTCCTAATCATACTTTATCTTGGTTTGGTCGTGCTAATTATTCTTATAAAGGTAAGTATCTTTTGACAGCTACATTCCGTGCTGATGGTTCTTCTAAATTTGCACCTAGTCATCAGTGGGGGTATTTCCCGGCAGCAGCTGCAGCATGGAGAATTTCAGATGAAGCTTTCATGGAAAATACAAGAGATTGGTTGGATAATCTGAAACTTCGTGTATCGTATGGTACTTCTGGTTCTGATAATATTGATGCTTCTTTATGGAGAGAAACATGGAAAACAGAACAAATTACAGTGGATGGTGAAAAGGTTACCACTTATGTGCCTGGTGATATGAAAGGAAATCCTGATTTGAAATGGGAAACTACTATTAGTCGTAATTTAGGTGTTGATTTTGGTTTCTTTAATAATTGGGTTCGTGGTAGTTTGGACTATTATTGGAATACGACAAAAAATATTTTAATGAAAGTGCCTATTGATGCAGCGTCTGGTTATAGCTATCAGTTCCAAAATGTAGGTAAAACCTCAAATAAGGGAGTTGAATTGGCTTTAGGCTTTGACATTGTTCGTGGTAAAGATTTTAATTTAGGTGTAAACTTGACTTATAATTATAATAAGAATAATATTGACGAACTGATGGATGGGGTCTTGGCAGATACGAGAGCTATGAATGATTGGGGTTCATCTATGGCTAAGCCTGCTTATGATTATATTATCCGTGAGGGGCATCCTGTAGGTACGATCCAAGGTTTTAAATCTGAAGGATATTATACGATTGATGATTTTACTTATGCGGATGGTAAATACACATTGAAACCAGGCATTCCGGATATTCAAGGTATTGTGAATTATCCGGATGGAGTTAAAGTACTGGCAGCAGATGGACAAACCGCCGTACCGGGTATGCCTAAATTTGCAGATACAACAGGTAATGGTGTTGTGGACGAGGATGACAAAACGATTATCGGCGAAGCTATGCCACAACATACAGGTGGTTTTACAATTAACGGTAATTGGAAGGCAATCGATTTTTCTGTAGGCTTTACTTATCAGATTGGTGGTGATGTGTATAATGCCAATGCAATGCATTCCTTGATGGGAAATAAAGACAATTCCGCTGGTCAGAATCGTTTGAAGTTCGTTTCTGAAACTTTCAAATATTATGATGTCGATACAAACGGTGACTTGATGCTGGTGAAAGATCCTACAGCTTTGGCGGCTCTTAACGCGAATACAAACTACAGTTCTTTCTTTTCTGAATATGGAATCGTAAGTTCTAAATTTATTGAAGATGCGTCTTATTTGCGTTTGAATACATTGACAGTAGGTTATACTTTCCCGAAAAATTGGATGAATAAGATTGGATTACAGAATGCACGTGTGTACTTTACAGGAAGTAATTTGTTCTGTATTGATGGATATTCTGGTATAGATCCGGATGTAAACACGAAGACTGATGGTAAGGATGGTTTCCCTACACCTTATTTTGATTACCAGTCTTATCCTAAGGCTAGAACTTATACCTTTGGTGTTAATTTAACTTTCTAATTAATGGAGATGAATCGTATGAAAAAAATAGTATATTCGACCCTTTTCTTTGCTGGAATGTTTTTGACTACAGCATGTAGTGATTATTTGGAGGTTGGCTCTCCTTCTATTGTAGATTCGGATTTTGTCTTTTCTAATCCGACAACAGCACGTGCCGCATTAGACGGTGCTTATGAACAGTGGAGGGATTGTGCGCAGAATAAGGTTTTTGGCGATGGATTGTTTTATGCTGCTGATATTGCCGGGTCTGATATAGAACGGCATCCGGAGTCTTTCTCTAATCAGTTGGGACGCCATTATCCGGAATGTCTTTATCAAAACGGTACATATGCAAGTAGTTATGGATTGACTTCGTATTTGAAGGAGAATGATATTTATGCTAGCTTGTATGCGGTTGTAAGCAAGGCCAATGCGGTGATAACATCCATGGAAAATGCGGAAAATTTTGAATCGATCATCAATGGTGGACAATCAGAGATGGGGCAAATGTATGGTGAGGCGGTAGCTATGCGTGCTACGGCTTACCGTGAACTGTGTAAAAATTTTGGAGATGTTCCTTACGTTGGCGTTTATGGTGTTGTGCCTAAAGGTTTGGTTTCCCGTGATTCTATTTATGATGTATGCATTGAAGATTTGCAGAAAGTGGAGCCTTTGATGTACACCATCGGTTCCATTCCCGGCATTGCTGCTGCTAATAAAAATTATTTTTCTAAAACCTATGTGCAGGCTTTGATTGGAAGAATGTGTTTGGATGCAGCTGGATATCAGACTCGTCGTGGCGATATCAAACGTGTGAACGGAAAAGGGGAAAGCATGACATTTGAAACCAAAGGGAAAGAAAATAATGGAGCTACTTATGGACGTCGTTCTGACTGGCAAGACTTGTACTCAATAGCTAAAAAATACTACGAGGCTTTGTTGGCTGATCCGGGTAATGCACTGTTTCATTTGACTGATCCACGGGGTGCCTCGGATAAATCCGGACGTACTTTTAATAATCCGTACCAGTATTTCTTTGAACAGATGCATATGGATGATGCTATTTATGCGGATGAGTCTATTTATGAATATCCCATGCAGCAAGGTGGTGGAAATGATGGTCGCCCCTATTCTTTCGGTCGTCCTTCGTCTGGTGGCTCAAAGGCTGCGTATCCATGTAAGAGCTATGGACAGGGACGTATAAATCCTGCTTATTTTTATGGAGTCTTTGATCCGAATGATATGCGTCGTGATGTGAGCATTACTATGACCGGCAGTAATGGTAAAGGGGTTGAGAAGTTAATTCCTTTTGTCCCCAACTCAAAAGCTGAAGGCGGTGGCTTGACATTGAATAAATGGGATGAGAATCGTCAGGCTAATCCATGGGTGGCAGCACAACGTAAATCAGGTATCAATGGTCCGTATATGCGTATGTCTGAAGTTTATTTGGGCTATGCGGAAGTATGTGCGGCATTAGGTGATGTAGTTACAGGTAAACAGTATTTAAAAACGGTTCGTGAACGTTCGTTCCCGCAAGGTTTGGCTAACACAGATGCTTTTATTGCATCTTTTGGTAATGACTTAGTTCGTGCGATTATTGAAGAACGGGGGTTTGAATATGCAGGTGAAGGTGATCGTCGTTGGACATTGATTCGTTCTGGTTATCTTCCGGAAGATATAAAAAGAATCAAAGATATGACTAAAGCTATGATGGATGGTTTGGCAACTAAAGGTTATTATGAGTTTGAAAATGGTAATATCATTTCTGCTTATATATGGACAAAGTTAGTTGATGCAAAAACTATATATGGTCATCGTTTGACAGCACAGTGTCCGACAGACAAGGTCAATGATCCGGTGCTTTATCCGGGATGGCGCGGACAAAAGGATAATTGGGAAGAAATGGGATTGAATTATGGAAGTTCGACTCCTGCTACCAATTTAGCAATAAAAGGGTTGTTTGAAATAGTGTCTGAAGAAGAGGCAGCATCTCTTGAAAGCCAAGGATATACCAAAGTTAATTGGGGTATTGATTTGGTTGATAATAGGGATGAATATGATAAGTATCTGTTTTGGGATTATGATTACGTTTCGGCTCCTATCTATTTGTGGCCGTTTACTCCTAATGTAATGGCAGCCGGTGGCTTTACGAATGGTTATGGCTTTAAACAGGAATAATAATTCATTCGTTAAACGAAAATAAATGTATGGGGAGTAAACCTTGAGTTCAAATTATTAATGCTATAATGACGGGAATACTTGTTTTATTAAGAATGTATTTCTAAACAGGCATTCCTGTTATTATCGCATTGACAATTTGAACTTAAGGTTTGCTTTCTTAAAGCTTGTAATTTCTGCTACCATAGCTGTTACCATTTTACCGAATCACCTATGGATAGGTAGATGTAGAGGGCAGCAGTTTGTTGTAGGAAGTTACAATAAGAAAGGTAGAAATCTTTTTTGTGATAGGTTTGTTCGCCTGTTGCAAAATTGTGCACATAAAAGACCAATTTTTACTTTGTTCTTCTTTGATAGCCTGTTACTTTTGTATCAAGACATATTTTAATCAGATACGAAATGAAATTAAAGGTTTTAGTAAGTACAATAGTTAGCATCATGATATGGCCGGCAAGTATTGCGGCACAAGGTGAATTGATTCCAATGATAGAAATACCCGCAGGAAATTTCTATATGGGAACTTTGGGTGAAGATGAGAATTATGATGAAGCACCTATGCATAAGGTGTACATATCCAAACCATTTAAAATGGGACTGACCGAAGTGACTAATGCGCAATATGAATTGTTCTGCCCTGAACATAAGTCGCTGCGTGGTAAAAATGGTTTCTCAAGTGAAGATGACGAAGCGGTGGTGTTCGTAACTTATCAAGATGCCGTTGCCTTTTGTGACTGGTTGACCCGGAAAGAAGGAAAAACTTATCGTCTGCCTACCGAAGCTGAATGGGAATATGCATGTAAGGCAGGCCGTTACTGGAATTTCTATATGGATGACAAGCTTCCTGCCGCTTGGCAAAAGAATCAAGTGATAGCGGCTACTCCCAAACCCTTGTCTTTGAAAGTGGCACAAACTCCTCCTAACGAATGGGGGCTACATGATATGTGTGGAAATGTGGAGGAATGGTGTTTGGACTGGTATGGGCCATATATAGACAAGGAACAGACTGATCCTGTCGGCTATTCGGACGGTATAGCACGTGTGACCAGAGGAGGCAGTCATAATACACCGGTGAAATATCTCCGTTCGGCAAACCGTATGGCTATGTTGCCGGAGGATAAACATACAATGACGGGCTTTCGGGTGGTACAGGCAGAGTATCCGCAAACTGCTCCGCTTTCTCAGCCAAAAGATGAGTATGTTGTGTCTCAGATAAAATGGGATTGGGACTCTCAATGTGTCACGGAACCTGTCTTCGTTGCTCCTTTGGTTTATGTGCATGAACCGGATGTGCATAGTGGAACGCCTTTTTTCAAGCATAATCATCAGCCGGCATTGACTTGGTGTGATAATGGAGACTTGTTAGCAGTGTGGTTTTCTACCAATGAAGAAAAAGGCCGTGAGATGGTGGTGCTCTCTTCGCGCTTGCGTGCTGGAAGCTGTGAATGGGAAAAGCCCCGTATGTTTTATCAGATAGCTGATCGTAACTTGACCGGAACTGCATTGTTGAACGACCGTCAAGGGACTCTTTATCATATCAATGGAGTGGAAGCGGCCGGACATTGGCAGAATTTGATGATGACTTTGCGTACAAGTACAGATAATGGACAAACTTGGAGTAAACCTCGTATGATTGCTCCAGAGCATACGAGACGCCATCAAGTGATAGCCGGAACCTCTATTACAAAGGAAGGCTGGTTTGTCCAGGCTTGTGATGCCGGACCCGGTGGAAGAGACGGGGCTGCTGTTCATATCAGTAAGGATAAGGGAAAAACTTGGACGGACCCATGGGATGGAGCACCCTTGCCTGATTTTAAAGAAGGGAGAACAGGTACCACTATCGCTGGAATCCATGCCGGAGTAGTGCAATTGAAGGATGGCAGATTGATGGCATTGGGACGTAACAATAGCATTCGTGATAAAGAAGGACGTTTACGTATGCCCATGAGTGTATCTGATGATATGGGCAAGACTTGGCATTATTCCGCTTCGGAATTTCCACCCATTGATGGAGGACAACGGCTGGTATTGATGCGTTTAAATGAAGGTCCTATTTTACTGATATCTTTTACAGAGCATCCTTATCGTACTCCGAAAGAGGAGCGTGGTATGATGTTTACTGATAAATCAGGAAAGCCTTTTAAGGGATATGGCATGTACGCTGCTTTGTCATACGATGAAGGTAAGACCTGGCCTGTAAAACGTTTGTTGACTGATGGCACTTATCGTTTTCTTAATGGTGGGGCTTGGACTCAGTTTTTTGAAATGGATGAGAATCATGCTGAGCCTCGTGGCTACCTGGCCGGAACACAAACACCTGATAATATGATTCATTTGATAACAAGCCGCTTCTATTATAAATTTAATTTAGCTTGGTTGAAAGGAAACGAAAGTTCTATATCTCCTCATTCTTTGTCTGACTAAAGGGTGTAGAACACATATATCCAATACTTTGTATCGTTTTTTTTCGTTTTCAGGTTGCATTGTTTGTTGTAAATGAAAGTAAACGAAATAAAATAAAGAAAAAAAGTGCAAAATTACTTTTGTTTTCCGAAAATATTTCTACTTTTGCAATGTGTGATTTAAGATACTATGATTATGGAGCACGCTTAAAGAGAACACAAAAAGAATTATTAAATCTAAAATGATTATTTGTTAACCCAGGAAAGTATGGAAAATGTTCAGAAAACAAGGCGTTTGTTTGCAAGCGCATACGGTTGTAAAGCCAGCCGTTCTTTTCTTATTTGGGGCTTGTCGGCCGCAATGTTCATAAGTGTTATACCGATGATGGCTGAGGTTTCTGTCGGTGGAAAAAACATTGGTGTTCAAATTGTTAGTCAGACAAAGAATATTACCGGAACCATTATTGATGAAACAGGTGAACCTATGATTGGTGTGTCGGTTTTAGTTCAAGGGACTACTACTGGAACTGTTACAGATTTGGATGGTAAATTTACATTGGAAGTTCCTGCAAACGCTACATTAGTTGTTTCCTATATCGGATACAAAACTCAGAATGTAAAAGTCGGTAGCCAAAATACGTTTGCCATTAAGATGGAGAGTGATAATGAGGTGCTTGATGAAGTTGTAGTGATTGGTTATCAGACTATTAAACGTAAGGACTTAACTGGTTCTGTTGCTTCTGTTAGTGGTAAAACCGTGTCTGTTATGCCTGTTTCTAATGTAGCACAGGCTATGCAAGGTAAACTTCCTGGTGTGAACATTACCTCACAAGATGGACGTCCTGATGCGGCGATTTCTATTCGTGTGCGAGGAGGAGGTTCCATTTCGCAAAGTAATGAACCTTTGATTCTGGTAGATGGTGTAACTGTGAATTCTTTAAATGATATTCCGTCTGATCAAGTGGAAAGTATTGATGTGTTGAAGGATGCATCTTCTACTGCTATTTATGGTGCACGTGGTGCCAATGGAGTAATTCTTGTAACTACAAAGGGAGCAAAAGAAGGGAAAGTTTCTGTTTCTTATAATGGTTATGTTAAATTTAATACACCGACTAAATATTTGGCAACATTGGATCCTTATGATTATTTATCGTTTGTTTGGGGAAATGCAGCTGCTAGTGGCGATGCATATCGTCTACCATTCGAAAAATTGTATGGCATCGGTGATTATTCTGGTAGTAATACAGGAGGTATAGAAAGTTATCGTAACACCAGGAATTATAACATCCAAAAAGATGTGTATAATAGTTCTGTATCTCATAACCATGATTTGTCGGTTAGTGGAGGCACTGAAAAAACAAAAGTTTTGTTTGCGATGAATTATATGGATGAGCAAGGTATGAAACTTAATTCTTATGCAAAGCGTGGAGGTGTTTCGTTGAAAATTAATCAGAAATTACGTGATAATTTGGATATTAATTTAGATACCCGTTATAGTGATATGCGTACTATGGGAGATGAAGGAACAACTAATGGTTCCGGCTCATTGCTTTCATCTTCTTATCGTTTTCGTCCGATTGCTACTCGTGATATTTTGGGGGACTTGAATGCTTTGCGTGAAGGGAATATGGAGATGTATGGTCGTCAGTCTGCCTGGGATACTTATAGTCCTGTGGCTCGTATCGGAGATTATGATCCACTATATATTAAACAAAGACTTCGTGGTACTTTATCTTTAAATTGGAGATTGTTTGACGGCTTTGCATATCATACTGATTTTACTTTAAACCAATCATGGGAACAAGATAAGATTTGGGGGGGAGCTATTTATAATAATTATTTGGATGACGAAACAGGAGCCAAACTATATGCAGGAAATGTGGAATATACAAAGCGTGACAGTTGGGGACTGCGTTGGACGAATACAATCAGTTATGACTTCAATTTTTTACCTAAACAGCATCGTTTGAATATTCTGTTGGGACATGAAGTTACAGACTCCGGAGGTAGTAAAATGTCAATTTCAGCTAGTCACTTTCCCTCTAATTTTACAAAGGATAATGCATTTGCCATGATTAACCAATATGATGCGGAGCATGGAACAAGTAAATTTTCTTCTGGAGTAGATATTCCTGGACGTATTCTCTCATTCTTTGGTCGTGCTAATTATACATTGATGGATCGTTATTTGTTTACTGTGACATTCCGTGCCGATGGTTCTTCTAAGTTTTCCCCCGAACACCGTTGGGGATATTTTCCTGCTGCGGCTTTTGGATGGCGCCTTTCTGAAGAAACTTTCATGGAAGGGACGAAAGATTGGTTAGATAACTTGAAAGTTCGTTTGTCTTATGGTACGGTAGGTAATGATGGTATCAGCTCAGATTTATGGTCACAAACGTGGACTTCTGAAACAGATTTACGATATCAATATATACTAAATAACCAGTATTCATCTTCTTATGACCTTTCAACGGAACAAATGGCAAATAAAAATCTAAAATGGGAAACAACTATTACACGTAATTTTGGTTTTGATTTCGGATTTTTAAAGAACCGTTTGTGGGGATCTTTGGATTTATATTGGAATACAACAAAGGATTTGCTGATGTTGACTTCGCTTCCGGGGATTACCGGATTCACATCTACGTATGATAACATTGGTCAGACTAGTAATAAGGGAATTGAGTTTTCTTTGTCAGGTGTGATTTTTGAAAATAAAGATTGGAATATTACGGCTGGTATGAATATAAATTTCAATAAGGGTAAGGTCGATAAGTTGGCAGAATATGTAACAGGTTTATATGGCTCTAGTTGGTGTGGCAGTAGCAGTTTCCCGGGTGAGGATTATATTTTACAGGAAGGTAAACCTGTGGGTATGGTCAGAGGTTTTATATATGATGGCTTTTATACTACAGATGACTTTAATTATGTAAACGGACAATATATATTGAAAGAGGGCGTGGCAGATTTAGGTTCTTTTATTAATCCTGTACATGGGGTAGACCGTCCGTCCGGACAAAATGCCTATCCGGGTCTTCCGAAATTTAGGGATATGGATAATAGCGGCAGCATTGATGAGAAAGATGTTACCATTATTGGTGATATGAATCCTGTTCATACAGGTGGTTTCAATATCAATACAACTTATAAAAATTTTGATTTAGGATTGTATTTTAATTGGAGTTATGGTAATGATGTGTATAATGTGAATAAAATCGCTTCCTTGTACGGTGCAAAAGAAAAAGGAGTATATGAGAATAAACTTGGCTTTATGAAAGACTCCTATAAGATTTATGACGTGGTAGATGGGAAATTAGTTCGTCTCACTACTCCTGAGCAATTAAATGCAGCTAATGTAAATGCTAATTTACCATTACCTTATAGTGAAAATGGGGTTACTTCCAGTATTGCTATTGAAGATGGTTCTTATTTGCGTCTGAACACGTTGACATTGGGGTATTCATTGCCCGATAAGGTTTTGCATAAGGCTGGTTTGAGTAAATTGCGTATTTATGGAACAATCTATAATTTGTTTACCTTAACCGGTTACTCAGGTCTGGATCCTGAAGTTAGTGCTAATACCTCTCAGAATAAGGCGAAATACCCTACAGTAGGATTGGACTGGGGTACTTATCCTAGAGCACGTTCGTTTGTGGTTGGTTTAAATCTTGCTTTCTAATCAAAAAAACAAATCATTAAATTAATTATTATGAATAAATTAGCAACATATATATCTGCATTGGCACTATGCTGTTCCTTTGCTCAATGTAGTGATTATCTGAATACTTCTTCACCGGAGAACACTGGAGATGAGTTTGTAACCTCTTCTACTTCCGAAACTTTTAAAATCCTGTCTTGGTGTTATGCTAATTATCGGCAGAATTGTATTATGGGAGCTTATCGTTGGAATGATCCCATTGGCTCAGACTCTGAAATATATCCGGAAATAGGCTCTTTAAATAATGCCAACGCTAGACTATTACCGGAATTGTTAAGTGTAAATGCTGGTGGTTCAGGCTTCAACGGGCTTTATACTACGATTGCACGTGCATCTAAGGTAGCGGAATTGGTAGTTGATAAACCTGCATTTCAAGATGCTGTGGCAGCAGGAAAAGTAAATGATTGGACTCAACTTTATGGTGAGGCTTTAACAATGAAGGCTTTCTGCTATTTTGATTTGGTAAAACATTATGGTGATGTACCTTATGGATATGAAAATAACAATGTGGAAGATTATTCATTGACTTCCCGTTTTGAAATTTATGATAATCTTATTGAGATATTGAAGGAGGCAGAAGCATTGATGTATCCACTGGGAGAAGGTGGCATTACTGCTGAACGTTTTTCCAAGGGGTTTGCTGACGCGTTGTTAGGACAGATAGCTCTTTATTCCGGTGGATATCAGACAATTCGTACAGATGTTCCCGGTTTGTATGGTGACGTACAGTTTACGACAAAAGGAAAAGAAGAACTAGGATGTGTCTATGCTCGGCGCAATGATTATCTAGATTATTATAAGATTGCCGAGAAGTATTTTCAGGCTGCTTTGAATAATAAAGGAACGGCTGCTTTAGTTACGGTTGATGACCGGAGTTATGCGAATAATCCGTTTCAGCGTCATTTCCAATACACTCATGATCTGGCTCTTAGTCCGGAATCTATTTTTGAAGTAGGTAATATACAAGGGGGACAAAGTGGGCAGACTACTACCAGTGAATATTCTTATGCTTTTGGACGCCCGTCTAGTGGTGGTAGTAATCAGGCTGCGCCTTGCAAGTCGTTTGGAGCGTTACGTATTATTCCCTCTTTCTATTATGGTGAGTTTGAAGCAGGTGATATGCGTAGAGATGCTAGTGTGACTGTTACTGGCAGTAAAGGTGATGGCAATGAAGCTCTGTTGTCTTTTGCTCCGGGTAGCAAGTTGGATGGGGGAATTGCTATTAATAAATGGGATGAGAATCGTATGAATCCTCCTTATACTACATCTCAACGTACTTCGGGAATGAATTGGCCGGTGTTGAGGCTTGCTGACCTTATTTTGATGCAAGCGGAGGTTAAAGCAGAATTAGGAGCTGAAGGAGAAGCAATCCAATTACTTAACCAAATTCGTCAACGTGCATTCGGGAATGCTGAACATGATATTTCAGCTTCAGGTGAAGTTTTGAAGGAAGCTATTTTGCAGGAGCGCAAATTAGAACTTTTAGGTGAAGGCACTCGTCGCTGGGATTTGATTCGTTCGGGTAAGTTTGTGGAAAAAGCTTTAGCTGTTCGTGCAGAAATGACGGAGATGGTTAATGATTTGCAAACAAAAGGATACCATGAATTTGCTAATGGGAATGTGATCTCGAATTATATATATACTAAAAAAGTGCATTTAAGTTCACCATTGACTTTTGATCCTGACGAGTCAAATCCAGCTCTGTATCCAGGATGGAGAGGACAATACGATTATAGTACCACTCCGGTAAAAGTTACTGGAACAGACCACAACTTGGCTATTGAGGGGTTGTTTAATTATATAGATCCCAATGGTACTGAAGCAAAGAAATTGTTTGACGAGGGATATTCGAAGGTTGATTGGGGAGTGACATTAGTGAAATATGCTGATCATTATACAAATAGTAATTTGTTGCCGGGAGTAAAGGAAGGTAATGTTCCTCCCAGATATTATTGGCCTATTCCATTCGAAACGTTGAGCAAGTCTAAAGGAAAGATAACGAATGGATATGGTTTGGCACAAGAATAAAGATTATATATGAAAAACATTTTATCTGTTTGCGCATTTTTGCTAGCCTTTGGGGCGCTCCCTTTATGGGGGCAGTCCCAAGATCCTTTGAATGAGGATCAAACAACTGTACGTATTTTAGAAGGTGATAATTCGGATCCTTCTATTGTCCGTTATGGAAAATCTTATTATCTAGTTCATTCTTCTTTTGTTTATACTCCAGGATTGGTAGTTTACAAATCAGATGATTTGGTGAACTGGGTTCCATGTTCCACGGCTTTAACTACTTTTACTGGAGATATCTGGGCTCCGGACATCGTATTTCATAACAAGCGTTTTTATATCTATTTTCCGACTTTGAATGGGAAAGGAAAGAAAACCAATATGGTAACTTGGGCGGATACTCCGGAAGGTCCGTGGAGTACTCCGGTAGATTTGAAAATAGGAGGAATTGATCCGGAACATGTGGTTGGTGATGGAAAACGCTATCTGTTGCTCAGTTCCGGTGCTTTATATCCATTGTCGGATGACGGATGCTCTATTACAGGAGAACCGGTTCGGATTTATAAGGAATGGGAAATACCGGAGGAATGGGATATAGAAGGAGTTTCCATGGAAGGCTTGAACGTGAAAAAAGTAGGAGAGTACTATTATTTGTTCGTGGCCGAAGGAGGTACGGCAGGTCCTCCCACCAGTCATATGGTAGTACAGGCACGTAGTAAAAATATAATGGGTCCTTGGGAGAATGCTCCTTTCAATCCGCTTCTTCGTACGGAATCCCGTAATGAAAAATGGTGGAGTAAAGGGCATGGCTCTATTGTTGATACGGAAGATGGACGGTTATTTATGATTTTCCATGCTTATGAAAACGGATTCCAGACATTGGGGCGTCAGACCCTTTTACGTGAACTGGTCCAAAAAGAAGATGGATGGTTACATTTGAAAGAAGGAGCCATTTCTTTACCTGCACCGGAACGTTTGAAATTATCTGGTATAGAAGATTTTGTATGGCAGACGTGCCGGGAACATAACTTAAATGATCGGTTCCGGATTACTTCTGATAAAATCAGTGTAGAGGCAAAGGGGAATACTCCAAAAGAAGGATCTCCCTTATTAGCACGTACCAGTGCTCATAAATATGAAGTGGAGGCTTGTTTTGAACTGAAAGGTGAAAATACATCTGCCGGATTGGTGGCTTATTATGATGAGAATTATCATTTTGGATTTGGTTTTAATCATAAGCAGATGCTTCGTTATCGGCGTGGGCAAGTAAGTCGTACGGAATCAAAACTTCCTCAAGCAAACCAATGTGGAAAGATGTGGTTACGTTTGCGGAATGATGCTAATGTATTGTCGGCCTGGTACAGTGCCGATGGTAAAAAATGGCATAAGTATCCATGGGGATTTGAGATATCGGGAGTACATCATAATACGGTATATGGTTTCTTGTTTGTCCGCCCAGGTATTTTTGCCGGTGGTGACGGGCAGGTGGAAGTAACAGATTTTGTTTTGAGAAATCTTGATTGATGCGTTGTTTAGCTGGAATTTAATGATTGAATTGCTTATGAAATATTGCTGCTCTTTTTTATTGTTATTGCTTTTGGGGATTTCCGGTGGATTTGCCCAAGATAAGGTGGAGTGTTGGGGACGTTATGAAATCTCCCTGCCTGCCAAAGTAAAGGGGAACCCTTTTGATATTGAGCTTACGGCAACGTTTAGCGGACCGGATACTACATTGACTGTACGTGGATTCTATGACGGAAATGATACCTTCAAAATTCGCTTTATGCCTGTGAGCCAGGGAGTATGGTCGTACGTGACGCAGAGTGAGATTCCCGTGCTGAATAAGGTGAAAGGGCGGATAGAATGTATTGCTCCGGGTAAAGGAAATCATGGTCCAGTTAAAGTGGATGGAACTTATAATTTTAAATATGCTGACGGAACGCGTTATTATCCAGTTGGAACTACTTCTTATGATTGGATGCATGTGGCAGGTAACCAGCCTGATCAGACAGTGAAATCATTGGAACTATCCAAGTTCAATAAAATCAGGATGCTGTTTTTTGTGCAAAACTTTGATCCGGATTATCCTGAACCCTCCATGTTTCCTTTTGAGATAAAGAAGATAGTAAAGGATGAAAAGGGAAAACCTGTGTATGAATGGGATTTCACCCGCTTCAATCCTGCTTATTTTGCTCATGTGGAAGCATGTGTGGATAAATTGGCCGGAATAGGAGTAGAGGCTGATTTGATTCTTTTCCACCCTTATGATGGTGGTCGTTGGGGATTTGACAGAATGCCTTTGGAAGCCGGTGTCCGATACTTGAAGTATCTGACAGCCCGTATGAGTTCATTTCGCAATATTTGGTGGTCATTGGCCAATGAATATGATTTTTTGAGAGAATTAAAACCGGAATATTGGGATACTTTTACACATACGGTAGTAGAGAATGATCCTTATTCCCATTTATGCTCCATTCATACTTATACAGCTAAGTATTATAAATATTGGGAACCTGAATACACTCATGCCAGTATACAGGACCAGGCACCTGTAGAAGGTTTTGGAAGGGCGGCTACGGTGAAGAATATTTATAAGAAACCGATTATTTTTGATGAGGTATGTTATGAGGGTAATATGGATAACCGATGGGGAAGCTTGAGCGGTCAGGAATATCTTTATCGCTTGTGGCAAGGGCTGATTGTGGGAACTTACGTAACTCACGGAGAATGTTATATGGATAATTCAAAAGATTATTCTCGTGATTTTCTGGCTGTAGGAGGAACTTTTCAAGGGGAGTCCTGGAAGCGCATCGGCTTTACAAGACAGATTTTGGACGCACTTCCTAATCCTCTGCATTTATGTGATAGTAGTTGGGACCCTTATACTTCGACTGCCGGAGAAAATTATTATATGATTTATCTGGGCAAGGAAATAAAACCGGAATGGGCATTTGATTTACCGGTAAAAAACGCTTTTTATCCACGTTTGAAAGAAGGAGTACGTTTTAAAGTGGAAGTCATTGATACTTGGAACATGACGATAGCCGAATGGCCTGCCGTTTTTGAAACAACTGCTCCTGTAAAGGATAGGGTGTATGATAAAAATCAAGGGAGAGTAAGACTGCCTGCAAGTCCTTATCTGCTGCTAAGGATAACTGAAGTAGAATAATTTATGAATGTGTTAATTTGCTAATATGCTAATTTGCCGTATGGTTCTGCTATGTTCGCATGTCAATTGGCCTATTAGCAAATTGGCAAATTAGCACATTCTTCAAAATTTGCACATAATAGACCAATTTTTACCTTTCTGTCCCCTGTCTCTCGTTTACTTTTGTAGTAGAACAAATCTTAATCTATACAAAATGAAACATTTACATTTCCTCGCTTTTGCCTTGTGCTGGCTTGTATGGGGACATCTGTTAAAAGCACAAAGTATTGATCATTATAGTTCGTTAGATCCTTCGCAACCTATAGAATTTAAAGGGAACTGCCTTCGTTATACAGATAAAGAAATTATTTTAGGTCCGAAAACATTTTTTGTTGATGGGCAGTTGTCCGATAGGGAAGTGGCGGATAATCCTTATGTTTTTAATAGTTTCAATAAAGCTGCCGCTAATTTCTCAGCTGGTACGGAAGCGGAACCGATGAAAGTTTATTTGGCTCCTTATGTCTATTGGATTGATGATCCAGATGACCCTGCTATTCGTGTTGGTAAAGACGGACGTGAACCGTTCGGCTTGGTTGTTAAATGCCCTTATCTCCATATTATCGGATTGAATAGCCATCCTGAAAATACAGTCCTGGCATCCAGCCGTGGACAGACACAGGGGGCTGTCGGTAATTTCACCATGTTTGATTTTTGGGGAGACGGTCTGTTGGTAAAGGACTTGACCATGGGGAATTTCTGTAATGTCGATTTGGAATATCCTCTGAAGAAGGAATTAAGCAGGAAAAAACGAATGTCTGCCATCACTCAGGCACACGTTGCTTATTGTCATGGCGACAAGATTGTGGCGGATAATGTACATTTCATCAGCCGCTTGAATATGAATCCGTTGAATGGCGCCAAGCGGATACTTTTTAATAAATGCCACATGGAAAGTACGGATGACGCATTGACCGGAACAGGGGTTTATCTGGATTGTACACTTCATTTTTATGGTCAGAAACCTTTTTGGAGAAGTGATATGGGCGGAGCTGTATTTTTGAACTGTGACTTTTATGTGTGTCATGAGGAAGACCGGCAATATTTTTGTAAGTCGGTCGGGCCGTTAAGTATTGTTGATTGCCGTTATCATTCGAAGAAGCCGGTTTATGCGGGCTGGACACATGATCCTACAGATTGGTTGCGTTGTTATCAATACAATGTGAAGCTGAACGGGCAACCTTATGTAATAGGGGCTGACAAGCCTTATAATACGGTTTGCATGGATCAGTTGAATCAACTGAAAGCTTTCCGGTTGGAAGAGAATGGAGAGGTGATTTATAATACTTACAATTTATTGAGGGGAGAGGATGATTGGGATCCTCTTCGGGTGAAAGACCGTATTATTGCTATAGGTAAGCGAGATGGAAGGGATTATACCCGGATGCCCTCTTGTCTTTCTGTAGAGCCCTTAACGGCTTCCATCCAAACAGGTGGCCGGACGGTCAGATTGACTGCAACAGTAAAAAGGCATTGCAACTATGTACTGAATAATGTTCCCGTGAAGTGGAAAGTACAACAAGGTTATGAAAAGAATGTGAAATTATCCACTTCCGAGGGATATGAATGTGTTGTCGAGGCAACTAATGTGGAGGATGAAACAAAGCATTTTACAGTGATAGCCTATACAGAGGATGGTTTGGAATGTGCCACAGAACTTACGGTTGCACCGGACTATGTATCGGCTCCTTCGTTTACGGAAAATCCAAAGCTGAATATTACTAAAGGAGTAGCTACTGTCAGTTATGCTTTGGATTTGAATGGGCGCAAGGATGAATCATTGATAACCTGGTATAGATGTACGGACAGGAACGGGACTAATAGACTTCCGGTTTCGGTATCCCGCTTGAATGAACCGGAATATTCCTATACTTTGGTAAAAGAAGATGTTGGTTATTATCTGATGGCAGTTATCGCTCCCAAGCATCTGCGTTGTTTGCCGGGGGAAGAACGAATTGTTGTTTCCAACTCTCCGATAAAAAAAGGGCAAGTGAACATCACTCATATATTTGAAACGGATTTTCAGAACTTTCCATGTAAGAATCAACCACAACTTTTACCGGGATTCTGGACGATTGGTGGATATAAGCCTTTGGATACGGCAGAATATGATTGGCAGGTAGTTCCGGATAAGGATTATTGGATTTATGGGCCGGGAATGAATGGTTCCCATGGAACCGGTTTGTTACAAGATCAGAAAGGAGCTCGTTTGCTTTATACTCCATTGGATGGCAGTTATGGAGATATGGCAATAACATTGAATGTGGATGCCAGTAAAACAGCAGGACAAGGTTTTGGTAGTGCTACAGGACAGTATTTGGATTTGTATATCAAGTTTGATACCCGTACTTTAACAGGATATGCATTACGTATCATTCGTACGACCAAGTATAGTAATGCAGTTGATTTTATCTTGATGAAATATGAGAACGGGGTGGCTGAGGCTATCAGTCAACCGGTATCTTCTATCTGCTATCGTACAGATTGTACCATAACATTGACTGCTAAAGGAGGAAAATTGACAGCACATGCTTCAACAACAACTCCGCTTCCGGCGCCTGTAACTGATCTGAACTTGAAACTTTCGGTAGATTTGGAGGCGGATATAGCCTCGAATACTTTTGGGGGCACCGGTATCCAGCATACGGGCAGCTGTGGTGAAAGTACAACGATGCTGCACTATATGAAGGTGGAATGGGAGTAGAGTGATTAAAAGAAAGTAATAGATAATTATGAAGAAGAGTATTGTTGCCATAGCATTTTTGTTGTTATGTCCATTTTATGGGGTGAGAGCACAGGAGAGACCATTTTTTGATTTGTCAGGAAAAGGATGGCATTTATGGCAGGGTAAAAATGCAGCTTGGCAGACAGAGGATATTTATTTGACATTGGAAGAGGCACAGAAAAGTCCTGTAATTGTTCCTACAGCGGGATGGGATATATTGACTTCTGCCCAGACTCTTCCGGTACAGGTTCCCGGAACAGCTGAAGAATATCTTCAAACTCAGTCCGGACCCGAAGGAGATATTACAGGAGTTACATGGTGGAGTCGTACAATGGATATTCCGGTGTTGAAGAAAGGACAAAAAGTCTTTTTGAATTTTGGCTCTATACGTTCACGGGCGGAGATTTTTATTAATCAGAGATTAGTGGATTATCAGATTGTGGACAATGTTCCTTTCGAAACGGATATTACTCCTTATATAAAATCGGGAGAACAAGTACAATTGGCTGTACGTATAACGGATGCGGGTGGTAACCATGATTGGCGTGACTCCAGAACTATTCCGTGGGGAGATAAAATGTTGCCTCCCGGTCATGGCTTTGGAGGAATAACAGGAAAAGTTGGTATGAAGGTCTGTAATGCTGTTTATGTGGCGGATATTTATATGCAGAACACTCCTCAGATAACCACCGCTAATGCTATTCTGACGTTACAGAATGAAAAAGGAAAGACTGCGAAGCAGGATCTTCGTATAACGGTGTACGAGTGGAAAAATAAAGAAAAAATAGTTTATTCTAAAGAGATAAAGGGTGTTTCATTAAATAAAGGCCTAAATGAACTGAAGATTCCTGTATCAGCTCCGGATGCGAAATTATGGAGCGTGGATGATCCTAATCTGTATGTATGTGAGGTGGAGTTATCCGAAGGAAAGAACTGGGTAGATAAAGATTCCCGCCGTTTTGGATTCCGTTGGTTCGAGGCTTCCGGTATAGGTGAGGATGCTGTTTTTCGTTTAAACGGAAAACGTATCATGCTTCGCTCGGCCATCAGTTGGAGTTTTTGGCCGGTCAATGGTATTTTTCCATCGGAAGAATTGGCTGAAAGGCAAATTCGCATCGCTAAGGAGTTAGGATTGAATATGTTGAATTTTCATCGTTTTATCGGTAATACTGACGTAATGAATTATGCTGATGAGTTGGGACTGCTCTATTTTGAAGAGCCTGGCGGCTTCCGTCTGGATGTGAGACAGCCGTTTATGAATGCTGTTTTGCATGAAAAGGTCATCCGTATGGTAAAGAGGGATCGCAGTCATCCCTGTCTGGTTATCTATAATATGATGAATGAATCGGGAAATGCTGCTCCTGAAAAGTTAGAATTGGAAATTCAAGCGATGAAGGATATGCGTGTATTGGATCCTTCCCGGTTGATTCTTCGTACCTCGGCTTGGGCTAAGGGAGATGATATAGAAGATCAGGCTAAAATTCATATTCGTCCTTACGATGAAAAAGTGTATTGGAGTGGCTGGTATGATTATCATCGTGCCGGAGGACCTGCTGTTTGGAATGAAGGTTTGTACAAAGGCCCTGAAGATTATTATAATGATACAAAGAATAAGCGTGAAATTGTATTCTTTGGTGAGGAAGGGGCTTTATCATCACCTCCTCGTTTGGAAAAGAATAAAGAAGATTTGGAAAAATATAACTATAAAGGATGGGATGGCAGAGAGTTTCTACGTTGGTATGATGAATTCAATAAATTTCTGGATGCTAAACAGTTAAGGACTGTTTATCCTACCGTGGATGATTTGTGTGTGGCTATGGGAACTGTATCCTATGAACATCAGGGACGTAAAATAGAATCGGCCAGAATGAATAATTTGACGGATGCATACGTTGTTAATGGATGGGAATCGGAATTGACGGAGAATTATTCGGGAATTGTCGATTGTTTTCGTTATCCCAAATCAGATCCGGCTATCATAGCTCGTTATAATCAGCCTTTGTATGTAGCGGTAAAGACCAGGCAACAGGTTGCAGCCGCAGGGGGAAAGGTGACCGTTGATTTTTATCTGATTAATGAGAAGAATGTCCGGGGAAACCATCAATTGAAAATCTCGGTGACAGACTCTCAAGGAAAAGTGATGGAGGTAGGGACTTATGAAACGGAAGCCGCCGGAGGTGAGGTTTATGGTCAGTTGTTGGTGAAAGATGTAAAAATACCTGTTCCTACAGCTGGAGGACTTTGTAGGATTGAAGCAAAACTGTGTAAGGAAAATTCTGTTGTTACAACTGGGTATGATGATATATTGTCTGTAAATCTGGCATCCAATATGTTGGATGGTAAAGGGGCCGTTTGGGAAGATGGGAGTGCTTTACAGAATTTCTTGAAGGGTAAAACGAAAGAAGCGGTTGCAGCTTATGAGGATAATTTAGGAAAGTTGGATTGGATTATGGTGGCCCGTCCTCCTAGGAAAGATCAGTTGACAATGGTGCCGATGGAAGCGTTACGCTCTGCCGATGGCAAACCGGGATTGGATGTGGTCTATTATGAGGATATGGAATTTCAGAAGGAAGTTTATCATGAAGTGGCCAAGGTGGTTAATCTGAGTGCTATTGAGGGAGCTACACCAAGTCCTTTTGTGTATATGCTTGATGGTTATGGTATTAAATGGAGTGGTAAAGTACTTCCTTCTGTCAGTGGTGAATATACGATTATTCCTCAGAGTAATGATCGTAGTATGATTGAAGTCTTTGTCAATGGTAAGAAAATATATGAAATTACCAGGAAGAAAGAGCATTTGGGCGATGGAAAAGTCTATTTGGAAGGAGGCAAGTCTGCCGATATAGAGATCCGTTTCAGGCATCCTCGTAGTAACGCGCGTTGTCGTTTGGATTGGGCTGTTCCTAATGATAAGATGCCGGATGCACAGCGTTTAATGGAACGTGCCGTAAATGATGGAACCAAAATCTTTATTATTCAGAGTGCTGATGAATGGTCGGAATTTATAGCGGCTAATAGTAAAGTGGTGTTTAAGGACAAATTCTTTGTTGGAACCAACTGGCTGGGCGGAGTGATGTTTAATAAGCCGCATGATATTTTCAAGGAACTTCCTGTCGGAAATGCTCTCAACTGGCCTTATCAGGCATTGATACATACAGGGGTGGAGCGTATGGGATTAGTGATGGAAGGTGAGGAATTGCTGGTCGGAGCCTATCATACTTATCCTATGGCTATCGGAACTGCTATGGGGATTGTACCGATGGGTAAGGGTAGTGTTTTGTTCTCTACATTGGATATCTATGGGAACATCATTAATGATTCGGCTGCCGGACTCGTAGCCCAAAAGCTGATTTTCAATATGATTGATTTTAAATAAAATAACAGATATCATGAAAAAACGAATCCCATTCGTTTTGCAGATTAAAAAATAGAATTCATTTCCACTGTAGGAGCATATTAAATGCCCAAAGGAGGGCACAGCAATCTGCTCCTGCAGTGGATGGAATATATGGCTTGTCTATTTCTTTTCCAGGAAATCAGCACGCATCGGACTGAAACAATCTATCAGCATACCCGGCTCCAGGCATACACAACCATGCACAGCATCCGGTTCCTTATACAGACAGTCGCCGGCCGATACAATTTTTTTCACACCATTGATGGTGAACTCAAATTTTCCACTTTCCACATAAGTCACTTGTGAATGGATATGATGGTGGACAGCTCCTACAGCTCCCTTTTCAAATTTTACTTTAACAACCATGATGTCATCATTGTAACCCATGATCTGGCGCACTACACCTTCGCCTGCAGGTTCCCATTCTTTGCCTTCTGCAAAAATGAAGTTTTCACTACCTGTTTTCATAACCTTTTTTTCAGTGTTTTTGTTTGTTTCTTCAGTACACTCTTTGTTGCTCTCTTTTTTTTCACTTTGTGCATTGCAGCTCTGCAGTAGTAGTGGTGCCATCAAGGCGCAAGCATACAATGCGGTTCTTACCTTACGATTCATGATCTTGCATTTAATATAAAATGAATAACTAAAACTTTTCTTCAAATATACTTATAATATGGGGAGGGTAGTTCGTCGTGATTAAAATATACGAGGAAAAGACCAAATATTACAAATCCAAGCTCCGGAAAATGGCTTATTTTGCTTCATAATGATATTTAAACTTGAATCAAAACACTAAAACAACAATGAAAAGCACATTAAAGAAGAACTGGGAAAGAATTGTCCTTTGCCTGTGCATGGCAAATTTTGCTTGTATAGGTATAGCCCAAACTAATAAAAAATTAGATGACCAAGTTA
>ENA-OPVL01000574-OPVL01000574.1-human-gut-metagenome-genome-assembly--contig:-NODE-574-length-24751-cov-3.393788_pt1 | contig 24751 bp, 17 predicted proteins | sample MGYA00241496_ERZ501984 | MGnify/ENA primary metagenome ERZ501984 (study PRJEB25962, sample SAMEA2042986) | human gut metagenome | biome: human gut; feature: human-associated habitat; material: faeces... | reverse complement strand
GGCGAGCAGCCCCGCGTAGCCGACGACGCTGCCGTTCTCCGCGTCCAGCGCGACTAAAAAGGCCGAGCACGCGTTTTCAAGCTCCTCTGCGAGCATATTGCGCGACCAGGGGTTCGAGAAGCACGTGCGCTCAAGCTCGGCCACATCATTCAAATATTCATTCGTCATCGGTACGATGCGGACTTTTTTCTTTAACTGTTCCATTGGTTTCCTCCGGTCATTTGGCTTCCAGCCAGTTTTTGCCCCAGTGGGCCTCGGCGGTCAGGGGAACGGAGAGGTGCACCGCGCCCTCCATCTCCTCGGTGAGGAGCCGCGCGACGGTCTCTTTTTCCTCCTCCGGGCACTCGACGATGAGTTCGTCGTGCACCTGCAAAATGAGCTTTGCCTTTAAGTTTTCCTTGTGCAGCCGCTCGTCGACGCGCACCATTGCGAGCTTGATGACGTCCGCGGCCGTGCCCTGAATGGGCATGTTGCGCGCGACGCGCTCGCCGAACGAACGGGTATTGAAGTTGCTCGCTGTCAGCTCGGGCAGCGCGCGGCGGCGGTGCATCAGTGTTTCGACATAGCCGCGCTCCTTCGCCTGCGCGACGACCTCATCCATATAGCGGCGGATGCCGGGGAAGCGCTCAAAGTACGTCTCGATATATTCCTTCGCCTCGTACACCGGCACGCCGATATCCTGCGCGAGGGAAAAAGCGGAAATGCCGTACACGATGCCGAAGTTGACGGCCTTCGCGTGCGAGCGCATCTGCTTGGTGACATGGTCGACTGGCACGCCGAAGACCTGCGCGGCCGTGACGGTGTGGATGTCCTCGCCGGTCAGAAACGCCTGCTTCATCGCGTCATCGTCCGCGATGTGGGCGAGCAGACGCAGTTCAATCTGGCTGTAGTCCGCGTCGACGAGCACGCAGCCGTCCGCGGGCACGAACATGCGGCGGAATTCGCTGCCAAGCTGCGTGCGCGTGGGGATATTCTGTAAGTTTGGCTCGGTCGAGCTCAAACGGCCCGTCGCCGTGACGGTCATCTGGAAGCTCGTGTGGATGCGCCCGTCGGGCGCGATGACCTTCAAAAGACCGTCGCAGTAGGTCGAGCGGAATTTCGCGTACTGGCGGTACTGCAAAACCTCTTCGACGATGGGATTCTCCCACCGCAGTTTTTCGAGCACGTCCGCGTTCGTCGACCAGCCGGTCTTTGTCTTTTTGCCGTGCGGGAGCTGCAATCTCTCAAAGAGCACCTCGCCGAGCTGCTTGGGGGAATTGATGTTGAACGGACCGCCGGACTCTTCATAGATGTGCAGCTCGAGCGTCTTGAGCTGCACTTCCATCTCGCTGCCGAAGGCCGCGAGAGCGTTCGCGTCCACGCGCATGCCCGCGTGCTCCATGCGCGCGAGCACGGCGCAGAGAGGCAGCTCCACTTTATAATAAAGCTCGTACAGCTCGCGCTTCTCAAGTTCGGGGGCGAAGGCTTCATAGAGCGCGCCGACGGCGGAGGCGTAGATGTGGAAGGCCGCTTCGGCCCCGGCCGTGTCGCCGAGCATCGAGAAAGCGTCTGGATCTAAGTGCTTCGGCTCGGCAAGCGTCTGGTGGAAGTAGGCGGCGAAGAGCGACGCGATATCGTACTTGCCCGCCGTCGCGTCGAGCAGGTACCCTGCGAGCGCGGTGTCAAAAATGAACCCTTCGATGGGAAGGTCGTTTTCGAGCAGCGTGCGCTGGAGGTCCTTGACGTTGTGGCTGACTTTCTTGATATCATCCGAGAACAGGGCGCGCAGCAGCGCGTTCCAGTCGCCCTCGTAGCGGCTGAAGTAGAACTCGGCAGAGACGGCGGTCGATTCGCCTGCAACGAAGTCGACGATCACGCCGGAAAGGTCCGGCAGCGCCAGCAGCGTCACATGCTCCGCCTTGCGGAAGAGCGAGAGATATTCCTTGGCCTTTTCCACCGTGGTCACGGCCTCGGCGGTCACGGTGAGGTCGACCGGCTCCTCGGCGGCGGGGATGTCGGCGGGCGGCTTGAGACCGTATTTGTCGATGAGCTTGGTAAATTCCAGCTTCATAAAGAGCGGATAGAGCGCGTCTGACGGCGCCTTGCGCAGATTGTCCTGCGGATAAAATTCGAGTGGTGCGTCCGTCACGATGGTCGCGAGGTGGAAGCTCTGGCGTGCGCTCTCCTCGCCTTCGGTGAGCTTTTTGATGACGTTCGGTTTGGCCTCGATATCGGGGAGCAGCCGGTAAATTTCGTCGATGCTCTGGTATTTCTGGATGAGCGCCATCGCCGTCTTTTCGCCAACGCCCGGCACGCCGGGGATATTGTCGCTCGCGTCGCCCATCAGGGCTTTGAGGTCGACAATGTGGATGGGCGCAAAGCCGTAGACCTCACGAAAGCTCTCGGGCGTCATGTCCTTCGTCGTGGTCTGGCCCATGCGCGTTGAGATGAGCTTGACGGTCGTGTGGTCGGTGACAAGCTGCAAAGAATCCTTGTCTCCCGTGGCGACGACACAGTCCCAGCCTGCGCTTTCGCACTTGCACGAGATCGTGCCGATCAGATCGTCGGCTTCAAAGCCCGCGAGCTCGTAGCGGGGGATGTTCATCGCGTCGAGCACGTCCTTGAGCACCGGCATCTGCATGGCGAGCTCTTCGGGCATGGCGTGGCGCGTGGCCTTGTAGCCCTCGTACTCGAGGTGGCGGAACGTCGGCTCGCGGCGGTCGAAGGCGACGCACAGCGCCTCGGGCTTTTCCTCGTCGAGTAAGCGGCCGAGCATCGTCAGAAAGCCGAAGATCGCGTGGGTGAAGAACCCGTCGCGCGTGGTGAGCGGACGGACACCGTAATAGGCGCGGTTGATGATGGAGTTGCCGTCTAAAACCATCAGCTTCACGGCATGCACCTCCCAAAATGCAAATTTTTACTAAATATAGTATAGCGCAAAGCAAACAAAAACACAACAGAAACCGGCGGAACTCTCGGCGCGGAGTGAGAAAGTGTGGTAAAAATGAACAGAACACTTGCAATTTCTTGTCGGGATGTTTATAATATTGACTGAAAATCTGTTTTGCTTCCTAATTTTTTGTTAGGAAGCGGGCGGAAAAACAAAAAAGAAAGGGAGAAAATCATGGAAAAGCTATTTAAGCTGAAGGCCAACGGTACTACGGTACGCACCGAGATCCTTGCCGGTCTTACCACGTTTATGACCATGGCCTACATCATCGCGCTCAACCCGAACCTGCTGACCAACTTTGCAGTGGGTACGCCGCTGTGGAACGGTGTGTTCCTTGCCACCTGCATCGCCTCAGCGATCGGCACGATTTGCATGGCGTTTTTCGCCAACAAGCCGTTCGTCATGGCGCCCGGCATGGGACTCAACAGCTTCTTCGCGGTGGTCGTCGCCAACATCGCGGTCATCAACGAGTGCGAGTACGAGTCCGCGTTCCAGGCGGCGCTCGTCATCATCCTTGTCGAGGGTATCGTGTTCCTCATCCTCACGCTCTTAAAGGTGCGTGAGAAGATCGTGGAGGCCATTCCTCTCGGCGTGCGCTACGGCATCGCTCCCGCCATCGGCCTGATGCTGATGAACGTGGGCCTTGGCTCCAACGTCGGTATCTACTCTGAAAACGGCGGCCCGTTCTACATGATGCGTGACTTCTTCGGCGCGCTGACGCCCAGCATCATCAAGGGCAACATGGGCTCGGGCTACGATGCGATGGTCCTGACCGTCGTGACCGCGTTCCTCGGCGTTTTCGTCATGGTCGTCCTCGCCAAGAAGGGCGTGAAGGCGGCAGTGCTGCTCGGCATGCTGTTCTCGTCCGTCATCTACTGGGCGGGCAGCGCCATCTTCCTGCATGTCAATCCGTTTGCGAGCCTCGCGACTGCGAGCTTTGTCCCGCCTTTCGCCGACATGGTCTCCACCACGCTTTTCAAGTTTGACTTTGCGGGCTTTGTGAACATCGGCTGGTTCACCGCCATCACGCTCGTCATCACCTTCTGCATGATCGATATGTTCGATACCATCGGCACGCTCGTCGGTACGGCCTCCCGCGCCGGCATGGTCGATCAGGACGGCAACATGCCCCAGATGAAGGAAGCCCTGCTGTCCGATGCCATCGGTACGGTCGCGGGCGCCTGCACCGGTACCTCCACCGTCACCACGTTCATCGAGTCCGCCTCCGGCGTGGAAGCGGGCGGCCGCACGGGCCTGACCGCGCTCACCGCGGGCATCCTGTTCCTCGCCTGCATGTTCCTCGCCCCCATCGCCGCCGTCATCCCCGGCGCTGCGACCTCCGCCGCGTTGATTTATGTCGGCGTTCTGATGCTCCAGGGCCTCAAGAATGTGGACTTCAGCGACATGGACCAAATGCTGCCGGTGTCCATCATGCTCATCGGTATGCCGATCTCCGGCTCCATCGGCCACGCCATCGGCCTGGGCCTCATCTCCTACACCTTTGTCAAGGTGTTCTCCGGCAAGGCTAAGGACGTCAGCGTTCTGACCTACGTGATCTCCGCTCTGTTCCTTGTCAAGTTCTTCGCCGTCGTGTAAGTGTGTGAAAACCATTAAAAAGAGCGTCCCGTACGGGACGCTCTTTTTTTCTGCGCCGCGGTATGATATCATGACGAAGATACATAGGGTAATAGGAGCGCACGGCGAAAAAACCTTGAAAAATCAAGGATTGCAACTGCCAGTTGACAAATTTGACAGTGCGCTTTCTTTCCCGCAACCGCGAAATAGGCTATGATAACGCCATCCAGACGGCGCGGGACCGCGCCTTAGAATTCAGGAGGAAGACGATATGATCTTAGCGGATAAAATCATCACGCTGCGCAAAAAGGCGGGCTGGTCGCAGGAGGAGCTGGCAAGTCAGCTCGGGGTGACGCGCCAGTCGGTATCCAAGTGGGAGGGCGCGCAGTCCGTGCCCGACCTTGACAAGGTGGTGCAGATGAGCCGGCTGTTTGGCGTGAGCACCGACTATTTATTGAAGGACGAACTCGAAGAAGAGGAGTTTGTCGAATCCGAGGCGGACGAAACGCCGCTGCGGAGAGTGACGATGGAGCAGGCGGCGCGATACCTTGCGCTGCGCAAGGCCTGTGCGCCGAAGATCGCACTGGCGGTGGCGATGTGCATCGTCTCGCCGGTTGTGATCATTTTTCTCTCCGCCATGGCGGACGCGGGCCTGGGCGGTATTTCGGAGGATCTGGCCGCAGGTCTCGGCGTGAGCGGCATTTTGGTGCTGGTCGCCATTGCGGTGGGGATGTTCCTCTCGTGCGGGGCGAAGACGAAGGAATTCGACTTTCTTGAAAAAGAGCCGTTTGAGACCGAGTACGGCGTGAGCGGCATGGTGCGCGAGCGGCGCAAGGTCTATGAGCCGACCGCCTCGCGCTGTACGATCCTCGGCGTGGTGCTGTGCATCCTTGCTGTCGTGCCGCTGATGCTCGGGGTCGGTCTCGCGTCGTCCGATGTCGCCGCGCTGCTCGTGCGCGTCGCTCCGGCGGATGTTTACGCCGCGGCGGCGGTGGATGCGCTGCTGCTTTTAGTCGCCTGCGGCGTGGGCGTGCTCGTCTGGAGCGGAACGTACACCGGCGCGATGGACCAGCTTTTAGAAGAGGGCGACTACACGCGCAAAAAGAAGGCGCGCAGCGGCGTAATGAGCACGGTGTCGCTCATCTACTGGCTGAGCGTGACGGCGATCTTCCTGTTCTACACTTTCGGACCCAAGGGGAACGGCCAGCCGCAGTATAGCTGGTTTATCTGGGCCGTTGGCGGCGTACTGTATGCGGCGGTGATGGGTATTGTGTCGCTCGTGCTGTATCACAAAGATAAAATGTAAAGCAGACTTGACAAATGGGAACGACAGTGATATCCTACAAGTAAAGCAAACTTGACATTTGCAAAATGGCTCTTGACAGTTGAAAATCATATGATATTATTTTGATATCACGAAGATATTCGAAACGGCTGCAAGAAGAAAAGAGGGAGAACCTTATGCTCTATATTGAACACCTGACCAAGACCTTTGGCGAAAAGAAGGCCGTGGATGATCTGTCGCTCCACATCGCGCCAGGGGAGATTTACGGCTTCATCGGCCACAACGGCGCGGGCAAGACCACGACGCTCAAGTCGGTTGTCGGCATCCAGCAGTTCGATTCCGGCAGGATCACGATCGGCGGGCACTCCATTCAGGACGATCCCATCGCCTGCAAGAAGATGCTCGCCTACATCCCGGATAACCCCGACCTCTACGAGTTTATGACGGGCATCCAGTACCTCAATTTTATCGCCGACATCTTCGGTGTGGAGGAAAGCGCGCGGCAGGAGCGCATCCGCAAGTACGCGGACCTCTTCGAGCTGACGACCGACCTGGCCCAGCCCGTCGCGGCCTATTCCCACGGCATGAAGCAGAAGCTTGCCATCATTTCGGCGTGGCTGCACGGGCCGAAGCTCATTTTGATGGATGAGCCGTTCGTCGGCCTCGACCCGAAGGCTTCACATATCTTAAAGGGCATGATGCGCGAGGTGTGCGACGCGGGCGGCGCGATCTTCTTCTCGACCCACGTGCTCGAGGTGGCCGAAAAACTCTGCGACAAGGTCGCCATCATCAAGGGTGGCAAGCTCATCCGCTCCGGCACGATGGAGGAGGTCAAGGGCGACGACTCGCTCGAGGAGGTCTTCCTTGAGCTGGAGGGCGAATCATGCTGAAAACGCTCGTCAAGAAGCAGCTGATGGAAATTTTCCGCAGCTACTTTTATAATGCCAAAACCAATAAAAAACGTTCGACGGCGGGGATTATCGCTTATATCCTGCTCTTTGCCGCGTTGATGATCGGCCTGATCGGCGGGATGTTCACGGGGCTTTCCGTTTCGCTCTGTGCGCCGCTTACGCAGGCGGGGATGGGCTGGCTCTATTTTGCACTCATGTCGCTGCTCGCCATCTTCCTCGGCGCGTTCGGCAGCGTGTTCAACACGTATTCGGGCCTGTACTTCGCTAAGGACAACGACCTGCTGCTGTCTCTACCCATCCCAGTGCGGACGCTGATGGCCTCGCGGCTGCTGACGGTCTATCTCATGGGTCTCATGTACTCCGCGGTCGTCATCCTGCCCGCGGTCATCGTCTACTGGGTCACGGTCTCGGCGGCGCCGATGGCGCTCCTCGGCAGCGTGCTGCTGACGGCACTCATCTCAATCTTCGTGCTCACGCTCTCGTGCGCGCTGGGCTGGGTCGTGGCGAAGGTGAGCCGTAAGCTCAAGCACAAGAGCTTCATCACGGTCATCGTCTCGCTCGCGGGGCTTGCCATCTACTATTTCTTCGTCTTCAAGGCGCAGACGGCCATCGAGCAGCTCGTCGCCAACGCCGCGGTCTACGGTGAGAAGATCAAGGGTGCGGCGCACCCGCTCTACGTCTTTGGCCTGACCGGTACGGGCGATGTGACAGCGATGCTGCTGAGCGCGGCGGTCATCCTCGCGCTGTTTGCGCTGACGTGGACGCTGCTCTCGCGCAGCTTTTTGCAGATCACGACTGCGTCGGGCGCATCGGGCAAGGCTGTGTACCGCGAAAAGGCCGTCAAGCGCCGGAACATCGATGGGGCACTTTTCGGCAAGGAGCTCGCGCGCTTCACCGCGAGCTCGAACTACATGCTCAACAGCGGCCTCGGTATCCTGCTGCTGCCGATCTCGGGCATCCTGCTTTTGTGGAAGGGCGGAACGGTCGTGCCGCTGCTGAACGAGGCCTTCACCTCGCAGAGCGGCTGCGCGGAGGTGCTGCTCTGCACCGGCGTGTGCGCCATTGCGTCGATGAACGACATGGCGACGCCGTCGGTCTCGCTCGAGGGAAAGTCCCTCTGGCTCGCGCAATCGCTGCCCGTCAAGCCCTGGCAGGTGCTTCGCGCAAAGCTCAAGGTGCAGCTTGCGCTCACGGCCCTTCCAGCGCTCGTGCCGCTTGCCTGCATGGCGTTTATCCTGCCTGTGACGGCGGCGCTGCCGCTCGTTTTTGCCGAGGCACTCGCGTACATCGCGTTTTCCGCGTGCCTGGGGCTGACGCTCGGCGTCGCGCGGGCAAACCTGACGTGGACGAGCGAGCTCATGCCCATCAAGCAAAGTCTGGCCGTGACGATCGCGCTGTTCGGCGGCTGGCTCTACGCCATCGTGTTCGCGGGGCTCTACCTCTGGCAGGGGTGGAAGCTCGGCGCGGCTGCGTATCTCGCCATCGCGGCGGCGGTGACGTTTCTCGCGGCGGGACTTCTCTTGCAATGGCTCAAAACGAACGGCGCTCGGCGCTTTGCTGCATTATAATTGGATAGAAAATGAAACAAGGGGGAAAGTCATCCGGCTTTCTCCCTCGTTTTTGCTTCAGCTCTCCATGTGTTTGCCAAGAAAGCCTGCGATGGCCTGCGCGAGCTTGTACTCCGTCTCACCTGCGGCCGATTCGCCCTCGGTGCCGATGAAGACCACGAGCCCGAGTGCGTCGCCCTCGGAGATGATGGGCGCGGCGATGGTCGCGCAGTAACGGTCGAGCGATTCGGTGACAAAGATGCTGCGCTCGCTCGGCACGGCGCGGTAGATACCGCGGTCCTCCATGATCTGCTCGAGCTGCGGGCTGATGCGCTTGCCGATAAGGTCGCGGCGCGCGCTGCCCGCCGCGGCGATGACGCTGTCGCGGTCGGTCACGGCCACGCTCGTGCCGGTCGACTTGCTCAGCGTGTCGCACAGCTGTGCGGCAAACTCGTCCACGCCGCCCATGAGCGAGTACTTCTTAAAAATGACCTCCCCGTCCTTGCTCGTGTAGATCTCCAACGGGTCGCCCTCGCGGATTCTCATGGTGCGGCGGATCTCCTTGGGAATGACAACGCGGCCAAGGTCGTCGATCCGTCTGACAATTCCGGTTGCTTTCATCTATCAAAACTCCTTTTATACTCGATAAACTGCACTTAGTCTTTGGAAAAGCCGCCAATTTATCCAAAGCCGCGGCTGGAAGATTTTGCAGCGCGCGAAAATATCATCGAGGCAAAAGTATTCGAAACCGGTTCGCAATACGCTACAATACCCCTATCACGAGAGATAGGGGTATTTTTATTATGGAATACTATATGACCGACGAGAGAATTGCTGAGTATTTGAAAGCCCTCGAAAATGAAGAACGTGCCGCAGCGACGATCGAGAAGTACCGCCGCGCGCTTTTGAGCTTTGCCGCCTTTTTGAGCGGCGCGGCGGTCACACCGGAGACGATCCGCCTCTGGAAGGACGAACTGCATGAAAGAAATTACGCGCCGTCGACGATCAACACTTATCTGGCCGCGCTGAACGGTTTCTTCCACTTCTGCGGCTGGTCGGATTGCCGCGCGCGGTTCCTGAAGATCCAGCACCGATTGTTCCGCAACAGCAGGCAGGAGCTAACGCGAGGGGAATACGAGAGGTTGGTCGCTGCGGCGGAGGGGCCGCGGGCGACCGCGGTCTCGCGCTCCTGATGGAAACCATCTGCTCCACCGGCATTCGCGTCAGCGAGGTGCAGTATATCACCGTCGAAGCGGCGAAAAACGGTAAGACCGAAATTGCTTTGAAAGGTAAAATCCGTACCATTCTGCTGCCGTCAAAACTCTGCCGCAAGCTGCTCAAGTTTGCCGCGCGACAAAAAAACGCTTCCGGCGCAATCTTTCGCGCCAAAAGCGGCAAGTCCATGTCGAGATATCAAATTTGGTCGAAAATGAAAAAGCTGTGCGCTCGCGCAGGTGTCAACGCAGGGGAAGTTTTCCCGCACAATCTGCGCCACCTGTTCGCGACAGCTTTCTACCGCGCGTACAAGGACATCGTCAAGCTAGCAGACGTCCTCGGTCATTCAAGCATTGAAACGACGCGAATCTACCTTGTCACAAGTGCGGCAGAGCATCGGAAACAGCTCGAACAGCTAAAACTTGCATCATAAAAACGGAATCTATATTCTGTTGCGCAAAAATGCCAAAGCGAATACAGTTACCACTATATTCACAACTAAAGCGCATGCAGAGATCGAGCTGTCTGCGCCCGAGAACGCTCAAATGGGTGCAGAGGCACAAGCTTACAGTGCGTTTTCCCCTGTAAACTCCATAATTTATATTTGGAATCATAAATTCCCTTGCCTTTGTCGGAAGATTGTGCTATATTTCGCTACGAGTAAAGGAAACGATAAGATCGTTTCGCTTCCTTTGCATATACGGAATATAGATTCCGCTCTCAAAATCTCATATTTTGGCAAAACCGCCGAAAGGCGGCGACGCAAAGCCAGATGGGTCTAACGCCTCTCCGAATGGAGAACATGCTATGACAGCCGGTTGCACCCTTACTGATGTATTCGTTTGTCACTGCTCCGTCCGGCTTTGCTGGAACGGAGCTTTTTTCGTGAGGGGGTGGCTGACGATCCGACGAACATTTCGAGCGTTTTGCGCGGAACAGGGAAAGACTGCTTTGCTTGCCCAGTGGGATATTGAGCGAAATTTACCACTCACGCCGAAGGATGTGACCTACGGAAGCCATCAAAAGGTATGGTGGCGATGCCCCCAAGGCCATTTCTACCGTTCCAAAGTCAGAATCCTCGCGCGGGGAACGGGCTGTCCCGTCTGTGCGGGCCGCGTTGTTCTGCCGGAGGAGGAGCGCAAGACCCTCCCGCGGCTCGCGCTTGGCGCAGAGGTCGCGTGGATGCCAAACCTTGCCGAGTGGGAGGAACTGCCGCGGCTCTGCCTCGGCGCAAGCCGTCACTTCCTGCTGGAGCTTCCATTCCGCCCGTGGACGGATCAGCTCATCAACCGGCTCTACGAGCTGCCCGGGCGCCCCCGTTCTTGCCTATATCGAGCGCTATCTCAAAGACCAGAAGCCGCAGCACCTGGAAGCGGTGCTCGCCCTCGGCGTGCCGGCGCAGGTCAGCGCGGAGCCGCTGCTCCACCTGACACAGCGCGGCGCGGTGCTCAAGCTCTTGCGGGAGCGGAGGGCGCAGCTCATCGCCTCCGATACGCACGACCCGCACTCTCGTCCGCCGAACCTCGGCGATGCGCTCGTGGTCGTCCGGCGGAGGCTGGGCGACGGCAAGGCCGACTCGCTCGCCGCGCGAAGCGGCGAAATCCTCACGCACCCGTCGGAAACCAATATCCGGTCTATATAGAAGAATCTATTATATCATAGGAGGAAGAGTATGAAACATATCACAAGCAAGCTCCTGTCTCTGCTGCTCTGTCTGGCCATGCTCATGAGCATGGTTCCTGTGGCGTATGCAGAAGTCGAGACAGAGGGCACGGACGTGACCGAAGCAAACGGCGGCGCGTCCGAACAGGCTGCCGCGACCACCGATGCTGCCAAAGTCGGTGAAGCGGTCTACACCACCCTCGCCGAAGCCCTCGCGGCAGCGAAGGACGGCGACACCGTGACTCTGCTTGCGGACACGAAAGAGGACGTGACCATCGAAAAGAGCATCACCCTCGACCTCGGCAGCAAGACGCTGACGAACACCAACGCCGGCAAGGCCACCATCTCTGTGACCGGCGGCACGGTTACGGTCATGAACGGTACTGTGACTGGCGGCACCAGCTACTACAACATTGGGGTCACAAAGGGCAGCAATGCCAACCTGACCCTCGAAGGTGTTACCGCCACCGCCGGCAACACCGGCTCGTCCATGATCGACAACTGGGGAACCCTGACCATTGAAAGCGGCACTTACACCGGCGGCCTCAACGTTGTCAAGAGCGAAGAAGGCTCTACGCTCACGATCAACGGTGGTACATTCTCTCGTGACACTGCTCCGAAATATGGCATCACGGGTGTCATTCTGGTTTATGGTGATACCACCATTATCGGCGGTGAGTTCCACAATAACGCCAATACTACCGGCTCGCGCACGATCGTGACAGGCGTTGTGGAAGGCTATACGTCGATCACAAAGGTGACTGGCGGTAATTTCACAAGCAAGGGCGGCGCCATCTTCCACGGTCTTGGCAAGGCAACTTCGGATAATTTTGAGGTCTCCGGCGGTACGTTCAATAAGAGCATTTCCGAAGGCTACTGCGCTGACGGCTTCATCCCGACCAAGAACGCAGATGGCACCTACGGCGTCAAGGAAGGAAAGTATGTCGTTAAGGTTGGCAGCACCGGCTACGAGACCTTTGACGAGGCAATTGACGCAGCCAATAAGAGCAGCAATAGCAAGACCATTAAGCTGCTGGAGGATCTGACGGTCGATCATCAGATCGACATCAAGAATGTCAAAAGCAGGGCAATCACGCTTGACCTCGGCGGCTACACGCTGACCAACAGCTATGACGGCGGAGGCTATTCGTTGCTGACGCGTACCGCAGTCACGATGAAGAACGGCACCTATAAGAGCACGAATGGCTCTGCACGCGGCATCGGCGCTGTCGCAGACTTTACGCTGGAGAATGCCAAGCTGAGCGCGGTCGGCCTCGTCGGTCTCGGCTGCTCGGCCCCGGATGCGACCTACACGGTCAAAAATTCGACGGTCATCGGCAACTACGCGTTGGCGAACTTCGTAAACAACGCGGCGATCAACATCGAAAGCAGCACGATCACCGGCTCGGGCGTCGGCATTTACCACAACGGCTCGAATTCCGGTCTGAAGCTGACGGCGACCGACTCGACGATCACTGCGGCGGCGACGGGCGCGACGAACGGCATCTACGTTTCCGGCTCGACCTCTACCATGACGGCGGCAGGCGCTCAGCAGGTGTCGCTCACAAACTGCACGGTTTCGGGCGGCACGGCGGTCGAGGTCAAGTACACCGACCTCACGCTCACCGACTGCACGGTGACGGCAACGGCCGAAACACCCAGCTACACGCAGGACGATAACGGCGCAGCCACGACGGGCTTTGCGGTCGTTTCCACCGACAATACAACCCACGCGGCAACGCCTGCACCCAAGGGCACAATCACGATTCGGGGCGCAAACGGCAGCTACACCGGCTTGGTCGGTCTCGGCGCTCTGAAATCTGTGAAGGATACGTACACGGACTTCAAGGACGAGACCATCAAGGTCTCCGGCGGTACGTTCACCAGCGCAGTTCTGCCTGAGTACTGCGCGGATGGCTATGTCCCCACAAAGAACGAGGATGGAACATATGGCGTCAAGGTGGACACCTCCGTTGCCGAGGTAAACGGCGTAAAGTATGAGACGCTTCAGGCGGCGGTTAACGCGGCAGCCAGAAACGCGACGGTCAAGCTGCTGGCCGACACGAAGGAAAATGTCACCATCAGCACGCGCGGCGTGACGCTTGACCTGAACGGCTTCACCCTCAACGGCAGCACCGGCGAACGCAAGCCCGCACTGACGATCACTGAACGCTACGTGACGATCAAGGACTCCAGCGAGGGGCAGACCGGAACGATCATGCGTGAGGACACCGCAGAAAACTCCGGCGTTTCCTCCCACTATGTCATCGACATTCAGGGTAACGCTTTTGTCAAGTTCGAGAGCGGCAATGTCAAGAACGACAGTGGCGCCGGCGGTACAAAGGGTGCGTCCCTTGTCCGCATCGGCACCGACGACCAACCGACATGGAAGCCGCAGCTGACCATCGAGGGCGGCACGTTTACCCAGGACAATTTCATTGTCCTCAAGGTTGGCGGTTACGGCACGCTCTATGTGAAGGGCGGCACGATCAATTCCAAGAACAGCTACGCGGTTGAAAACTGGAGCTTCGCTGTCATCAAGGATCAAGCGGTCGTAAACGGCAAGGTGTCCTCTTGGACCTACCAAAATAGTTTGAAGAAGAACGAGCTCGAGATCAGAGGCGGCACGGTCAACGGCGACGTTGAAGCCATCAGCTATGACGGCGTGGCTGGCAAGCGGGCACTCGTTTCCATCAGCGGTGGTACGGTCAACGGCACGCTCATGACGGGTATCTATGGTAGTGCGACCGAGCCCACCAAGGACATGGCGACCATCGAGGTCACCGGTGGCACATTCTCGAAAGACCCGAGCAAGTATGTGGTCGAAGGCTCGACTGCTACGAAGAACGACGACGGCACTTACGGCGTAGCGAAGGCATTCCTCGCCAAGGTCGGCGACACCTCCTACTACACCATGGACGAGGCGTTCAAGGCGCAGACCGCAAGCGGCGCTGAAATCGTCCTCCTGCGCGACTACACCACCGGCTCGACCTTTAACTCCGGCTCTGTCGCCCGTGTAGTCAACCTGAATGGTTACACATGGACCTGCACCGGCACGGACGCGAACAGCGCGGCGTTTGAGATCAACAACCCCAACGCGTCCCTGACGGTGAAGAACGGCAAGATCGTCAGCTCGCAGCTCGTGGGTCTGATCCCGTCGGCGATGGGCGGCACGATCAAGTATGACAACTCGAGCCTCACGTTCGAGAATGTTGAAATGAGCACGACCGCCACGAGCGGCATCGAGACCAACGGCAACAACACGAACGACAGCGTGACGCTGAGAAACAGCACGCTGAACGTTCCCAACGGCTTCGGCATCTACTTCCCGAGCAGCGGCACGCTGACCATCGACAATTCCACCATCAACGCCAAGACCATGGGCGTGCAGGTCTGCGCTGGCAACCTGAGCATCAATGACGGCAGCAAAATCACGGTTACCGGCGATGCAGTCCCCAAGGCCGAGGGCGACGGCGCGATCCAGGACGGCGCGGCAATCTCCATCGTCAACCGCACCGGCTATAAGGGTCTCGGCGACATCACCGTCACCGGCGGCACGTTCACCGCGAAGAGCGGCAACGCAGCCATCAAGGCTTACAATTGGGATAACACCACCAAGAAGGAAGACACCTTCACCGCAAGTGACAAGGTCTCCGTCTCCGGCGGCACGTTCTCCAGTGAAGTGAAGCCCGAGTACTGCGCCCCCGGCTTCGTCCCCAAGGCTAACAGCGACGGCACTTACGGCGTCACTAGACATTCCTCCGGCAGCAGCTCCTACGACCCGACCTACTCCGTCTCTACCCCGAGCAAGACCGAGAACGGCAGCGTGACCGTCAGTCCGAAGAGCGCCAGCAAGGGCGACACCGTGACCGTCACCGTCAAGCCCGACAGCGGCTACGTCCTCGAGACCCTGACCGTCACCGACAAGAACGGCAATGAGCTGACGCTCAAGGACAAGGGCAACGGCAAGTACACCTTCACCATGCCTGCGGGCAAGGTCGAGGTCAAGGCGACCTTTATGGAAGATAACAGCGTCTTGAACTTCTTCTACGATGTGCCCAACGACGCGTTCTTCTATGAGGCCGTCAAGTGGGCGGTCAAAAGCGGCGTGACGAACGGCCTGTCTGACACGATGTTTGGCCCCTACGAGTCCTGCACGCGTGCGCAGATCGTGACGTTCCTGTGGCGCGCCGCCGGCAGCCCCGAGCCGAAGACCGCAAGCAGCTTCACGGATGTTTCCGCGAGCGCCTACTACGCTAAGGCTGTTGCCTGGGCCGTTGAGAACGGCATCACGAACGGCATGACTGAGACGACATTCGCGCCCGATGCGACCTGCACCCGCGGCCAGAGCGTGACGTTCCTGCACCGTGCGCTCAAGGGCACCGCGAGCGGCAGTGCGAACTTCACCGACGTGAAGTCCGACGCGTTCTACGCTGATGCGATTAACTGGGCGGTTGCGAATAACGTGACGAACGGTACTTCCAACACGACGTTCAGCCCCAACGCGGACTGCACGCGCGCGGAGAGCGTGACGTTCCTGTACAGAGCCTATCAGGGCAAGTAAATCCAACTGAAAAAGCGGCGGTTCATCAGAACCGCTGCTTTTTTGTGCCGCATTGACAAGCGCTCCCGCCCTCGGTATACTATGACCAAAAGCAAGACGGCAGTCAAAAATGCAGACGAGTTTGAGACATCAAACTCAAAAAGGGGAGAGCAAATGAAGTATCTTGGAAAGCCTGCGGGCATGTGGGCGCTGTTTGCCGGATCGTTTGAAAAGCACCTGACGGTCGAATTCGACCTGACCGCGGAGCAGGCGAAGGACGTTGCGGCGCGTGCCAAAAAGAAATATCGCGAGATCATCGCGAAGCTGCCGGAATTTGACAAGCGCGACCGCTTCGAAATGAACATCGTCAACTGCGCGATGCTCGCCGCGTTTATCCTGTGCATGCCGCAGCGGCCGGACATCAAAACGCTGACGGACTACTACGCCGCGGCGATGATGACGCCTACGATGAAGGCTTTCTGCCGCGCGAGCGGAAAGAAAAAGTTCACGCCCAAGGACATCGAGGGCATGAAGGCGACGGCGAAGCTGCGCGCGGGCGACCGCAACCCCTATTCGTGGAACATGGACTTTTTCGAGTACGAGGACGGCAGCGGCTACGAGGCGCGCTTCACGACCTGCGGCATCTGCACGCTGATGCAGGTGTTGGGGCTCTACGATCTGACGCCCGCGCTGTGCCATCTCGACTACACGATGAGCGACGCGGGCGGCGCGTCGGATTTCGTGCGCGAGTACACGCTCGCCTCCGGCGGCCCCTACTGCGACTGCGGGTATCACAAAAAGCAGTGAAAAAACAAAAAGGATGCGTCTTTCGATGCATCCTTTTTCCTTTATGTAGGGGTCTCAATCTTCGTTGTAGGCATCCGAGGCCTTGATGCGCTGGTACATGTCCTGCATCTGGCGGTCGATCTCAGCGATCTTGCCCGCGCATTCGAACATCTCCTCGTTGATGCCCTCGGGCAGCTTCGTTTTGTCGACCTTGTAGCGGATATCGTGCTCAAGGCTCGCCCAGAAGTCCATGGCGATCGTGCGCAGTTGAATTTCCGCCACGACGTACTCCGTCCGGTCGGAGAGGTAGACGGGCACCTTGATGTCCATGTGCAGCGAGCGGTAGCCATTGTAGTTCGGCGTCTGGATGTAGTCCTGCTTTTTGACGATCTCCACATCCGTCTGCCGCGCCAGCATCTCGCCCACGCGGTAGACATCGTCGATGTAGCTGCAAACGACGCGCACGCCCGCGATGTCGTTGATGTTTTTTCGCGCGGACTCGATCGAGAGCGGCAGGCCGCGCTTGATGAGCTTGGCGACAATGCTCGATTGCGATTTGACGCGTCCGTCGATGTGGTGGATGGGGTTTCGCGCGTAGAGGACGTTGAACTCGCTGTTGAGGATGTTGAATTTCAGCGTGAGCTGCCGAACCGCCGCGTCATAGAGATTCTGCATGACAAGAAAGTCATGCGGATCTTCGCAGAGTGCGGCGCCGTTCCCCGTTCGATTCATTCTGAGCCTTCCTTTCCATCGGAAGCGTCAACGCCCGCCCGATGTGCTTTTGTCCCTTTCAGTATAGCAGACGATCACCGCCGCGCCAAGGGGAGAAATGCTGATTTTCCGCAAAAGTCTGCGCGAAAAAAGCAGCGGGCGGGAGAAACTACCAAGCGACGGGCAAAAGAACTTGCAATGCAGCGCAAGCCATTCTATAATTAACCTGAAAGGATATGCACAGCGTTCGGCACTTCCGCTCCGGTGGCAGAGCGAACGCGCGGAAGGTGCAGAAAAGAACAATGGATAAAAAAGGAAAACAGCAATTTCTTCTGGTCGCGTTCGGCGTGGCGCTCTATGCCGCGCTGATGAATCTCAACGAAGTCGCGGCGTTTCTCACGAGGCTCGCTACCCTCTTCACGCCGGTGATCATAGGGTTATTGATGGCGTTTGTCCTCAGTGTGCCGATGCAGGGCATCGCAGGACGTTTGACGCGCCTGATGCCAAAGGCAAAGGAAAAACACATTGACCTTCTCAGCCTGCTGCTGACGCTTTTGTGCGTGGTCATCGTCGTGGTACTGCTGTGCGTTCTGGCGCTGCCGCAGCTTGCCGCGTCGCTCAGGAGCATTGGCACACTGGTCAGGGAGAACTGGCCGGACTGGGCGCGCCTTCTCTCGGATCACGGCGTGGATACAAGCGAGCTCACCGATCGCATCGCCGCGCTCGATTGGAAAACGGTGCTGGAAAAGGCGCTCACCGGCGCCGGCGCGCTGATCGACTCGGTGGTGGATCTTGCCGGTACCACAGTCTCGGCGGTGGCCAACGTCACCTTTGCCATCGTCATCATGTTTTATGTGCTGCTCGACCGGCGCAGCCTTGCTAAACAGAGCCGCAGACTCCTCTACGCCAACCTGAGCGAGCGAAAGGCCAATCAGGTCTGCCGCATCGCGCGCCTGACGCACACCACCTACGCCCGTTTCCTGTCCGGGCAGTGCGTGGAGGTCGTGATCCTCGGCACGATGATCTTTCTCGCGTTCTCCCTGTGCGGCATTCCCTACGCGGGGCTGACCGCCGCGCTGACGGCGGCCTTTGCCTTTGTTCCCTACATCGGCGCGCTGGCCTCCTGCGCAATCGGCGTACTGCTGACGCTGCTTGCCCAGCCGGAGAAGGCGCTGCTGTGCCTGATCGTCTATCAGGCGGTGCAGTTCACGGAAAATCAGTTCATCTACCCGCATGTGGTTGGCAGCAGCGTGGGGCTTGCGCCGCTGTGGACGCTCCTTGCGGCATTGCTTGGCGGCAAGCTCTTCGGCCTTGTCGGTATTGTGTTTTTCATTCCCCTCACAGCGGTAGTACTCCAGCTCGTACATGAGCACACCGCACAGCAGCTTTCGGAAAAGAAACTCGACCGCGAGGATCTGATCGAATAACAAAAAAGGACGACAGCTATTTTTAGCTGTCGTCCTTTTTTGTGCGGTCACGACTGCGCCATGCGCTCGAGGAGCTGGAAGGCCTCTTCGAGCTTGGGGTCGATATGGTCGGTCTGCAAAGCCTCGCGCACGCAGCCTTCGATGTGCGCGCGCATGATCTGCTGGTTGGCGCTTTTGAGGAGCGACTGCGTGGCGAGAAGCTGGTTGGAGATGTCCACGCAGTAGCGGTCGTCGTCGATCATCTGCAAAATGCCGTCGAGCTGGCCGCGGGCAATTTTGAGCTTGCGGCGGACGGAATCACGATCGGCTCTCATGGCCTTAGCGGATGGAGACGGCCTGATAGCCCGCCTCATCCACGGCGGCCTTGAGCGCCGCGTCGGTTACGCTGCCGTCCACGCTGACGGTAGCGGACTTGCTCTCGAGATCGACCTTTGCCTCCTTCACGCCGGGGACGGCGGAAAGCGCCTGCTGGACGTGGTTCACGCAGTGCATGCAGGCCATGCCCTCAATGCTGATGACTTTTTCCATGTTTGTTTCTCCTTTTTCATTACTTGCCATAATTTCCTTGCTTGCTATCTCTGCTCCGCGATCCGACGGAGAAGAAACCGTTTTCGGTGCTGCCGCCGTGTGCTTGGCCTTGAACCAGCGCAGGCGCAGCGCATTGCTCACCACGAATACCGAGCTGAAGCTCATCGCGAGCGCGCCGAGCATCGGGTTCATCTTGAGCTGGAAGGCGGGGTAGAACACGCCCGCTGCGATGGGAATGCCGATGGCGTTGTAGAAGAACGCCCAGAAGAGGTTTTCCTTGATGTTGCGGATGACCGCGCGGCTCAACTGCACGGCGGTCGAGACGTCGAGAAGGTCACTGCGCATCAGCACAATATCCGCCGACTCGATGGCGACGTCCGTACCGGCGCCGATGGCAATGCCGACGTCTGCGCGCGCAAGGGCGGGCGCATCGTTGATGCCGTCACCGACCATGGCGACCTTCTTGCCGCCCTCCTGCAGACGGCGAATTTCGCGCTCCTTGTCCTGCGGCAGCACCTCGGACACGACGCGGTCCACGCCGACCTGACGGCGGATGGCCTCGGCGGTCTTGGCGTTGTCGCCCGTGAGCATGACGACTTCAATGCCCATGCTCGAGAGCTCGGCGATGGCCTGCGCGCTCGTGGGCTTGACGACATCGGCTACGGCGATGAGGCCGATGAGCTTGCCGTCCAGCGCAAAGTAGAGCGGCGTCTTGCCGTCCTCAGCCAGCGCTTCGCCTTGTGCGAGCAGCTCACTGTTTTCGATGCGGTTTGCTTCCATCATGCGGCGGTTGCCGGCAAGGCAGAGCTGGCCCTCGACCTCGCCGCGGATGCCCTGACCGGGGATCTGCTCAAATTTGTCGACGGACAGGAACGTGAGCGATTCCTTCTCCGCCTCGGCCACGATGGCCTCGGAAAGAGGATGCTCGGAGAGCTTTTCGAGCGACGCGGCGACGGAGAGAAGTTTGTCCCTGCCGATGCCGCCGTCGACGACGTCGGTGACGACGGGCTTGCCCTGCGTGATGGTGCCGGTCTTGTCGAGCACGACGGTGTTGACGCTGTGCGTCGTCTCCAGCGCCTCGGCGGACTTGATGAGAATGCCGTTCACCGCGCCGCGCCCCGTGCCGACCATGATGGCCGTCGGGGTTGCAAGGCCGAGCGCGCAGGGACAGCTGATGACGAGAACGGAAATACCGATGGACAACGCAAATTCCACGCTGTGGCCCGTCAGCAGCCATGCTGCCGTTGCGATGACGGCGATCGTGATGACGACGGGGACGAACACGCCGCTGACCTTATCGGCGAGCTTGGCGATGGGCGCTTTGGAGCTCGTGGCCTCGTCCACAAGGCGTACGATCTGGGAAAGGGCGGTATCGTCGCCGACCTTCGTCGCGCGCATTTTGAAATAGCCGGATTTGTTGATGGTCGCGCCGATGACGCTGTCTCCCGCCTGCTTTTCGACGGGGATGCTCTCGCCCGTCAGCGCGGATTCGTCGACCGAGGACGTTCCCTCGAGAACGACACCGTCGACGGGGACGCTCTCGCCCGCCTTGACGATCAGCACGTCGCCGAGTTGGACCTCCTCGACGGGGATGACGCTCTCGACGCCGTTGCGCTCGACCGTCGCGGTCTTGGGCGCAAGGTCCATGAGCTTTGTGATGGCGTCAGAGGTCTTGCCTTTGGCGCGGGCCTCCATCGTCTTGCCCATGGTGATGAGCGTCAGGATCGTGCCTGCGGACTCGAAGTACAGCTCCATCATATAGGTGTGCACCGTGTCCATGTCCATCTGGCCAAAGCCGATGCCGATCTTATAGATGGCGTAGATGCCGTACACGATGGCGGCGCTGGAGCCCAGTGCGATCAGCGAATCCATGTTCGGCGAGCGCTGCCACAGCGTCTTGAAGCCGACGATATAGTACTGGCGGTTGATATAGACGATGGGCAGCAGCAGCAAAAACTGCGTGAATGCGAACGTCATCGCATTTTCCATGCCGAGGAAGCACGCGGGCAGCGGCCAGCCCATCATGTGGCCCATCGAGAGATAGAACAGCGGGATGGTGAAGATGAGCGAGAGGGCGAGACGCTTTTTCATGTCGCTGTACGCCTTCTGCGCGGCGCTGACGCCGCCCGTTTCAGCGGCCTTCGCGGCGGGCGCGCTGCCGGGCTTTGCATGCAGAGACGCACCGTAGCCCGCCTTTTCGACCGCGGCGATGATCTGCGCGGACGAAAGCTGGGATTCGTCGTATTCGACGACCATGCTGTTTTTCAGCAGGTTGACCGCGACCTGCTGCGCGCCCGGCTGCTTGGCGACGGCCTTTTCCACGCGGCTGGAGCAGGCGGCGCAGCTCATGCCGGTCACGTCATAGGTTTCCTTTTTCAATTTGATTCCTCCTTCGGGGCAAATACAATACCCGTGTGGGGTATTTTTCATTTACCGACAGTATAGGTCGGAAATTGGCGGATTGTCAAGACTTCTTTTCGAGAAATTTCCGTTTGGGCGAAAGTTGCGGCGTTTCGGTCGGGAAAACTTACCGCCGCCGCGCCGCTGGACAGCTTGCATCCCTTATGATAAACTGACGGCATGAGTTTTATGATAAGCAGGTGAAAAATGAAGCGAAAGCATATCTTGAAATGGCTGGGCATCGCGCTGGGCGCGTACCTTTTTTACGCCGTGCTGACGGCCGTTTTTGTTCCGCTGCCGCAAAAAGAGGCGGCGGGGGAGCTGTGGAGCCAGTATGAAGCCCGATTGAGTACGGACGCATCGCAGGAGCGCGTGAGGAGCATCGAGGATACGGACAGTGCGCTGCTCTGGCGCTTGCAGCTCATCGAGAGTGCGGAAAGGGAGGTCATCTTCTCGACCTTTGACCTGCGCGCGGACGGCAGCGGACAGGATTTGATGGCCGCGCTCTATGGCGCGGCGCAGCGCGGCGTGCGGGTGCGCGTCATCGTCGACGGGCTGAACGGTTTTCTGCATCTGCAAAACAGCGGCGTTCTCCGCGCCCTCGCGGCGGAGGAGAATGTGGAGGTGCGCTTTTATGATCCCATCGACCTGCTGCGCCCGTGGAAGCTCAACTACCGTCTGCACGACAAGTATCTGATCACCGACGGGAGCAAATACATCCTCGGCGGAAGAAATTCGAACGATTTGTTCCTCGGCTCATATCAGGAGAACCAGAACATCGACTGCGACGTGCTCGTCGTGTCGGACGGGGGAGAGGGCAGCTCGGTCTCCCAGCTTTTGACGTATTTTGAAAGCGTCTGGTCGCAGCCGGAGAATAAAACCATCACAGGCAAGACGTCCTCGCAGACCGACGCGCTGCAGGAGCGCTACGCGGCACTATGCGCGGTGCATGGAAAAGAGCTTGCCGCCGTCGACTGGGAGGTGGAGACCGCGGCGGTCACGCATGTGAGCCTTCTCAGCGGCTCGCCGCGCGCGGAGGCGAAAGCGCCTGAGCTGTGGGACGCACTTGTCCGCCTGATGGCGCAGGGCGATGACATCCTGCTGCAAACGCCGTACATCATCTGCAACGACAAAATGTATAACGATTTGGAAGCACTTGCCGAGACGCGGCAGCTGCGCGTGCTGACGAATGCCGTTGAAAACGGCGCGAACCCGAGCGGCTGCTCGGACTACTTACGCGAAAAGCAAAATATTTTATCGCGCGGCGTCGACGTGTACGAGGTCGTCTGCGGCCAGTCGCTGCACACGAAGACGATTTTGATCGGGGATGATCTGAGCATCGTCGGCTCGTTCAACGCCGACATGCGCAGCGCATATCTCGACACGGAGCTGATGCTCGTCATCGAGAGCGAGGAGGTCAATGCCGCGCTGCGGCAGGAGAGCGTACAGTACATCGACCAGAGCCGCCTCGCCCTGCACGACGGCGGCACGGAATACGGCGCGCGGTTTGAAGAAATGACACTGCCTTGGGCAAAGCGCGCGCTGTACGAGGTATTGAGTGTTATCCAGCGCCCGATCCGCCACCTGCTGTAACAAAAAAGTGCGGCATAGCGGAAAATGAGGGAAAGGAATACGGATTTTGCCCGTATTTCCGTTTTTTCACCTTGCAAAAGACGTTCGGGTTTGCTATGATAAAAACACGTATGGATACGTTCCGCTTTTTGTGGAGACAGAGGATAAGAAAGGAAGATCGTTATGATTTACACGACCGAAGTGCAGCATATGTGCCCCGTTGCGAAGGGCGCATATCACGGTCCGGCCCCGATCCCCGAAGAGGGCAAGTGGGTCCAGGCCAAGCAGATCGCCGATATTTCCGGCTTCACCCACGGCATCGGCTGGTGCGCGCCCCAGCAGGGCGCCTGCAAGCTGACGCTCAACGTCAAGGAGGGCGTCATTCAGGAGGCGCTGATCGAGACCATCGGCTGCTCGGGCATGACCCATTCTGCTGCCATGGCTTCCGAGATCCTGATCGGCAAGACCATTCTCGAAGCGCTGAACACCGACCTTGTTTGCGACGCCATCAACACCGCCATGCGCGAGCTGTTCCTGCAGATCGTCTACGGCCGCACCCAGTCCGCATTCTCTGAGGACGGCCTTGCTGTCGGCGCGTCCCTCGAGGACCTCGGCAAGGGCCTTCGCTCCCAGGTCGGCACGATGTTCGCCACCGCCGAAAAGGGCCCCCGTTACCTCGAGATGGCCGAGGGCTACTGCTCCCGCGTCGCGCTCAACAAGGAAAACGAGATCGTCGGCTACGAGTTCATCAACCTCGGCAAGATGATGGACTTCATCAAAAAGGGTATCGATGCGAACGAAGCGCTCGAAAAGGCCAAGGGTCACTATGGTCAGTGGGACAACGCTGCCAAGTACATCGACCCGCGTCAGGAATAAGGAAGGGAGGACGAAACAATGGCTTTATTTGAAAACTACGAGAGAAGAATCGACAAGATCAACGGCGTCCTCGCTCAGTACGGTATCTCTTCCGTCGAAGAGTGCCGCGAGATCTGCAAGGCCAAGGGCTTTGACCCGTATGAGATCGTCAAGGGCATCCAGCCCATCTGCTTTGAAAACGCCTGCTGGGCGTACACCGTCGGCGCGGCCATCGCCATCAAGTCCGGCGTGAAGTCCGCGGCCGAAGCCGCCAAGATGATCGGCGTCGGCCTGCAGTCCTTCTGCATCGACGGCTCCGTGGCCGAGGACCGGAAGGTGGGTCTGGGTCACGGCAATCTAGGGGCTATGCTCCTCAGCGATGAGAGCAAGTGCTTTGCCTTTCTGGCGGGCCACGAGTCCTTCGCTGCTGCCGAGGGCGCTATCGGTATCGTGAAGAACGCCAACAAGGCCCGTAAGGAGCCCCTGCGGGTGATCCTCAACGGTCTCGGTAAGGACGCTGCCCAGATCATCAGCCGCATCAACGGCTTTACCTATGTTCAGACGCAGTTTGACTACTATACCGGCAAGCTGAGCATCGTCCGGGAGATTCGTTACTCCGAGGGTGAGCGGGCCGACGTCCGCTGCTACGGTGCCGATGATGTCCGGGAGGGCGTGGCCATTATGCACCACGAGGGTGTAGATGTGTCCATCACCGGCAACTCCACCAACCCCACCCGCTTCCAGCATCTGGTTGCCGGCACCTACAAGAAGTGGGCCATCGAGAACGGCAAGAAGTACTTCTCCG
>ENA-OPVL01000573-OPVL01000573.1-human-gut-metagenome-genome-assembly--contig:-NODE-573-length-24760-cov-1.968266_pt1 | contig 24760 bp, 21 predicted proteins | sample MGYA00241496_ERZ501984 | MGnify/ENA primary metagenome ERZ501984 (study PRJEB25962, sample SAMEA2042986) | human gut metagenome | biome: human gut; feature: human-associated habitat; material: faeces... | reverse complement strand
TAGAGCCTATCCCCCGGTTGAGGCCGCACACCCTCGTGCACGCGCCACAACCGATACAGAGTTCGCCGTTGATCACAGGAAGAACAAACCCGTTTTTACTCTCAGACATGGTGATGGCGCCTTTCGGGCAAGCGGCGGCACACGCCCCGCATCCGCAGCAATGCGACGGCGACTCAAACAGTGTGGGAACTTCGCCCCTTTTCGCGGTAGACATACAGTTATCTCCCTATTTGCGAGCCAAAATAAACTTGTGCAGAATATCGGCATTCATATAAACGGAAAAAGCCAGCGCAATTGCCAAACAGACGATCGCACTCAAGATGCCCGCACCATAGGCGGACAGATAATAGAAAACGAACACGCCGACAATTGAAACCAAAGTCAAAACCTGCTCAACCCGGTCTTCAACAAGCGTTGTAAACTTGGCAACTTTGATCCTGCGGTACTCGTTGACCACAATCATCGCCAAAAGCGTTGCGAGAGACGCTCCATATAGTCCAAAATGCGGGATTAAAATAATGCACAGCACGGCGCAAAGGGCAGCAGACACCGCGGTGGTGGTACCCATAATTCCGGTCTCCTTATGCGCAGTGAAAATACCGCCGTAGAAGCCGGAGATATTACTAAAGTACGTCGCCAGAAGCAAGATTGGGACATAGAGCAGACCCTCACCGAATGAGCCCTTAATCAGGATGCCGTACACGAGAGGCATAAGCGCAGACATAAGCAAAACAACGCTCATCATGAAACGACGCAAAGCACGATAAACCGAGTTATAGAAAGCCGACTCATCCTCATCCGAGTTAAGGGCGCGCGCCGAGCTCTCCTTCCAGGACTGATAGAAGAAACCATACAACTGATCCATGACACCGGGAAACTTGTACGACACGGCATAAACGCCTGCGGCAGAAGCGCCGAGCGTATTCATAATAATAAGTCTGTCCAGCAGGTTATTAATGGTCCATGAAACCTTGTTGGGGATGAGAGGAAAGGAATACCGCAGAAGATCTCGAGCATAGGACGCAGAAAAGGCCGACGGATCGACATAGCGCCAGAGCTTCCGCATGACCATGAACACGAGAGCAACACCGCCCTGCGCAATAACCGTGGCGGAAAGCATGCCCACAACGCCCCAACGCAACACGGCGATGAAGAGGACGTTTAGCGCAATGGTAAAAGCGCTCGCGATGAAGTTCATGACGGAGTATCCCACGGTATCTCCGAAACCACGTAGGACCGCAGAGGCCATCTGCAGAAGCGCACCAGCGACAACTAGACCCACGACCCAGCCAAGATTTTCTGGCTTAAATACCAACCAGACCAGAATCGCCAAGACCGCAAAGCACGCGGCCGTGAGCCTATCACTGCTAAGCTGATGGCAGACCTGCTGGAAACTGCAGGCATTACCCGTGTAGTAACCATCGACCTGCACGCTGCACAAATTCAAGGCTTCTTCAACATCCCCTTTGACCATATGCCCGGCGGCCCGCTGATGGCAGAATACATTAAATCCAAGAATCTGGAAGACATGGTTGTTATCTCCCCGGACCTTGGTGGCGTAAGCCGTGCCCGCAATTTCGCTGAAATGCTGAATGCACCGCTGGCTATCATCGACAAACGTCGTCCGGAACCCGGCGTTGCTGAGGTTATGAACCTGATTGGCGACGTTAAAGGCAAAACCTGCATCATGGTAGACGACATGGTTGATACCGCAGGCTCCCTGACCGAAGGCGCACGCGCTCTGAAGAAATTCGGTGCTAAAGAAGTATATGCATGCTGCACTCACCCGATTCTGACCGATCCGGCACTGTCCCGCATTGCTCAATCCGATATCACCGAGCTGGTTGTTACCAACACCATTCCTCTGGCTCCTTCCAAAAAGCACCCGAAAATTAAGGTGCTCTCCATTGCGCCGATTCTGGCAGAAACCATTCTGCGCATTTACAATGACTGGTCTGTAAGCCAATTATTCGATACCAAACACTAAGCGTAATATAAAAAGGCTTGCCTCTGGCAAGCCTTTTTGTTATGATTAAAGCCGGCAAAACTACCGGCTTTAATATTTGGAGTAACTATGCGTATTATTTATATTCTTATTATCTGTTCCCTTGCCGGCGTACTGCTGCTGTGGCTGGGGATATACAAAAAAATCAGCAGAAAGACTGCCGCTATAAGCGCTGCTCTCAGCCTTGCGCTTGCAGGCGCGTTGCTCTTGCTTGCCGTACTTCCAGGCAACAGCTTTTATGGCAAGGTTATAACACATGCGGAAAATACCCACGGGCGCAAGCTCATTGCCCTCACCTTTGATGACGGCCCTTATCCGCCCTATACCCAGAAGCTGCTCAAGCTTTTGGCTGCCAAAAATGTGCATGCCACCTTCTTTATGGTTGGCGAAAACGCTGCCAAGCATCCGGAAACAGTAAAGCTCGTCCAGGCACAAGGACACCTGATTGCTCTGCATGCAGGCTATCACAAGGATTTGCTTAAGCTCAGCAGCAGCGAAGCTGCCTCCAACATCGCCTACGGCAAGGAAACGCTGCAGAGCATCACCGGTACTGCACCGCAATATATGCGTCCACCGCACGGCTTCAAGGACTGGAGCACTGTCAAGGCTATCAATGATGCAGGTATGCAGATAGTAAACTGGAGCATCATTCCCCGCGACTGGACGAACCCAGGCGTGCAGGTAATCGCCGACAGAGTCTGCGAGAACGCAGCCCCCGGTACTATTGTCCTGCTGCATGACGGCGACAGTCCCAAAAATCTGGCACCGCGTGACCAGACGATTGAGGCAGTCGGCCTCATCATCGACCGTCTGCGTGCAGAGGGATATGAATTTGTCACCATCGAAGAACTTAATAAATAAAAAGGAGCAACAATATGAAACTAATTGTCGGCCTTGGCAATATCGGCCGCGAATACGAAAATACCCGTCACAACATCGGCTTTATGGTAGTTGACGAGCTGGCTCGCCGTCTCGGCGTGAGCTTCGGTAAGGAGGACCGCAGTGCCTATATGGCAGAATACCGCGCTCCCGAAAAAATCATCATCATCAAGCCTACCACCTACATGAATCTCAGCGGTGTTGCTGTTGGTGCCTATGCCAACTTCTATCACATCGACCCGGATGATATCGCTGTTATCCAGGATGATATGGATATGCCCGTAGGCCAGCTGCGCATCCGCCGCAAGGGCAGCGCCGGCGGTCACAATGGTATCAAATCCATTACCGAGCATTTAGGCACAGACGCATATCCACGCTTTAAAATCGGCATCGGCCACCCGGCACGCAACAACAAAGCTGTTGTCAACCATGTACTGCATGCCTTCCAGGGCGAAGACAAAACCGCCATCGAAGCAGCAGTAGCAGAAATGGCTACAGCGCTGGAGGAATGGATTAAATCCGGCGATATCGAAGAGGTTATGCAGGCCCACAACAAGAAAAAGCCTAAGGCTGAAAAACCTGCAGCTGAATAAAACACGTAAAAGAACTAGCAAGAGCTTTCTAAGCTCCGGCTAGTTCTTTTTTGGTTATGCAATTTGTTTAACAAAATTACGGCTTATTAAAGGCCGGTGTCAGCATCGGTTCTACAGCACCTTTATCAGGAGTAAGGTCTGCCGTTCCCCTGAGCACGACTTTGTCGGCAAGAACAAAGCCGTTCAGCCGACAGCCCGCACCTATCGTCACCGTTCCCTTCGCCAGCAGCAGCGCCTGTGCCATTTGGGTGCCGTCGCCCAGCGTAATATCGCCCTCTTCACTGATAAGCACTATGCGGTCCGGGTAATATGAACCAGGTGCAGTATTTATCGACAGCTTATTGGCTATCAATGTTGCACCCTGCAGGCCTTTGCTGCCAAGACTCAGCGAAGTATTACTCCTCAGATAATAAAAGCGGGCACTGAGGCCGTTTTCCTCCGTAGTCCTTTTGTTCAGCGAAGCAGCGCATTTATTCTGCAGAAAGCTAATCTGCGGCAGCCTTACTTCTTCTGTGCTTGTATATAACGCTGCCTGCTGCAGATATTCTCCTCCTGTCAGCGAACGTCCCGCAAGAACGCTCTTAGCTGCCAGCTTCCGCATCTCCGGACTGAAGCTCACCCTAAGCCTGTGCAGCCGCTGTACTGCGCCAACATGATTAGCGGCTACGGCAGACACCTTCAGGTAATCTATTTGCCCGTCCGAGCTGTAACTGCTTTCGCTTGTCACTGTTACCGGTTCGCTTCCCGGCTGCAGCTCGCCCTCATAGCAAAGCTGCGTACCCGCAGGCTGCGGTTTTTGACCTATAGCCTGCAATACGGAGCCGCACAACAGCCGCAGCTGCTGCCCCCGTAAAAAATCCTTTTCCGCCTCATGGCCCTTTACTGCATAAAGCAGGCAAAGCTGGGCGCTGAGTGCCAGCAAGAGCGCTGCCAGCAGGCACGGAAGCGATATACTTCCCTTTGCGCTATGCATCATCTGTTATCCTCGCACTATAACAAATAAAATACTGCATCACCCGCATGCTTCTGCCGTTACGGTAAAGATCGAAGCTTACGCACAGCATTTGCGGCGAGCAGCGTCGCACCTGCCATCCGAAAACGCCTACCTCCTCCAGCGACACCGGATTCACACCCGTGCCTTTATTGGTACGCGTCCTCTGGTATATGCCCTGCTTATCGCTGTAAACAGTCACCTGCTTACACCCCTCAAGCATCCTGCAGCTTATTTTGCCGTCAGCCTGCAGACGCACGCTCTGCGCATCATAGCAGACAGTCTTTTCCAGCTGCGCCAGAATATGACGTCTGGCCTCCTGCAGCTGCAGCTCATCCTGCAGACGGCCAAAGCTGCGACCGGCGGTGCCTGTTGCCTTAAAAACCAATGCCACCAGCACTGCTGCCAGCAGTAATCCCAACAGCACCTCCGTCAGCAGATAGCCTCTCTGCCGTCGGCAGCGCACGGATAAGCGTAACCCTGACCTTGCCATAAGCAGCCTGCACCTCCTGTACCGCCAAACCTTCTGTGCTGCCGGAGATAATTCTTTGCGTCACGTCAAAGCGGCCGCTATATTCTTCGCCCGCCAGCACCTGCTGTGCGGCCTGCACCGCCTGCTGCAGTTCAAGGCTTTTATTCAGCAGCAGATAATTGCTGCGGTAAAAGCCCTGTATCGCTGTCGCCAGCAGCACTGCCGTAAGGCAGAAGCACACCAGCTCCTGTACCAGGCAAAAGCCTCTGCTATTTTTCATAAACAGTCACCCTGCCTGTAACCGGCTGCACCGTCAGCCGGCAGTACATATCAGGCAGCTGTCTATGCTCCAGCCTGTAACCGCCAATGGCTGTCGGATTGCCGTTTTCATTATAGCTGAGATTCTTAATCGCTTTTTCGCACGTCAGGCTGATGTCCGCATCGAGCCTTACACGCTTCCAGATTTTATGCGCGCGCTCAATTCTGTAGCTATGCTTATCCTTATCGCTGACTTTAAGCGTGTACATATAATTTTCCGGCTGAAACAGCGTCTGCTGCTGCATCTGTCTGATATCCGCCGCCAAAAGATATGCTGTATAGCGTAGCTGCTGCCTGTAATACTGCCGCTGCAGCGTCTTGCTTCCGGGATACAGCATTACTGCCGCAAGTCCCAGGCACCCAAGTGCCAGCAGCAGCTCCAAAAGCAGATAGCCTGCTGTCTTATTGTTCACCGGCGTTAGCTTTACTGCCCGGTGAGGTTACTGCCGCACCCTTGCTGTTTTTGCCGCTGAGGGTATAGGTGCCGTCGGCTGTATTGGGTGTATAGGTAAGTGCCTCGCCCTTGGCATCCTTGAATTCCAGCTTACCGCCCAGATATTCGCTGTCCAGTGTAGTAAGCTCTGCCGGCACAGTGCCTGCATCCATCTTATACAGCTGAATTGCCTGGTCGATAGTCACCAGATCGTTTTGCAGACGGGCATTCTTCACTCTGTCGTTAGCACCCGAAAGCGAAGGCAGCAGCATGGTAGCCATAATGCCAATCAGCGCCGCCGCTGCTACTACCTCGATTAAAGTAAAGCCTCCCTGTTTACGCATTGTTTTTAACATAATCGCACCTCCTGAATTTACTCCGGCATTGCCGAAAGCATCTCAAATAGCGGACCGATAACTATGCAGACGATTCCCGCTATGATAATCGCTGCCACTAAAAGCAGCAAGGGCACCAGCAGCTCCTGCAGCCTGCCAAGCTGCTGCTGAAGACGCTGCTCACCGGCCGTTACTGCTTCCTGCAGCATTTGCGGCAGATAGCCTGTAGATGCGCCCACGCAGACAAGCTCCAGCATCAGCGGCGAAAAAAGCTCTTTCGCGCCGCCTACAGCCTGTTCAATCGCAATGCCTCGCTTTAGCCTGCTGTTCAGCAGGCGCAGCTGCCCGGCATACTGCTCATCATCCATGGTATCCGTCACAATCGCCACCGCTCTTGTTATGCCTACACCGCTTTCCAAAAGCAAGGCCAGCAATCTGCAAAAGCGTACTTCTAATAAAAGGCCATGAAAATTTCCGCTTAACCGGCTGCGTAAAAAACAGCGCAGCAGCCTGCGTCCCAGCAAAAAAAGTGCAGCTGCTACGCCTGCCGTCAACGCCAGCGCTGCCAACGGCTGCTGCAGCAAAGCATCCTTCAGCGTCAGCAGCAAAGCCAAGGTACCCGCCGGCAGCACGCCCATAGCGCTGTAGGTATCCGCCAGTACCGGCAGGATGTACAGTAAAAACAGCAGCAGCACGCAAAACGATGCCAGCAGCAAAAATGCCGGATAAGTTACAGCCCTCTGCACAAAACGCCGCAGCTTAAGCTGGCGGCTGTAATAATCTGCCAGCTGCTCCAGCAACGTGGCCAGCTCACCGCTTTCTTCCCCCACAGCCACCAAAGTAACTGCCAGCTGAGTACAGCAATCCGCTTCCGCTGCCAAGGCCTGTGCCAGACTGCTGCCACGGCGCAGCCTTTGCTGCAGACGATAGCAGAGCAGCATCTGCTTAGCGCTGCCATGCTTTTGCAATAGCTGCAGCGCATTCAGCAACGGCAGGCCGCTGCGCAGAATTACCGCCAGCTGCCTGTAGAAGCTGATCTGCTCCGCCAGGCTCACGCCTCCTCTAAGCTTAATTTTCATCACCTCCACATGGCCGATTATAGGTTATTTGTGAATTTTCTATCTAATTTTATTTGTCACATATGTGAAATCTGTGTGACGTAAAAATCTTTTTTTACCGCAAGCAAAAGAAAAAACTCTGCAAGCCTCATATTACAAGACTTACAGAGTTTTTCTTAACTGATTAATTTCCTGAAAATTATCTGCAATTATAACGTTCTAAGCAGTCTAAGCAACAATATTTTGCTCATGACCATGACGAAGCCAAACGCAAGCGCTGATGCCGAAAAGAATCACGCCGGCTACTACAAAAAGACTTTGCAACGGCGCAAATGTAGCAATAGCTCCACCGAGTACAGGACCTACCATGGAACCGAACTGCTGCGCACTGAACATAAAACCAAAAACGCGTCCGCGCTGGTCGGTAGTTGTATTGCTGGCCAACACCGCACTCAGCGAAGGCTGAATACCGGCACAGCACAAGCCATAGCAAAAATTGCAGACACAGAACAAAAGCAGTGTCTGCGGCATTGCCGTCACCGCACTCATCAAGCCGGAAAGCAGTGTAGCAGCGCACAACGCTTTATAAAAGCCGTGCTCCTGTCCGAAGCGTCCCCAGCTCGGCGCAGTAATAGCACTGGCAATGCCTACGAGCGAAAAGGCCACGCCGGAAAGAAACATAATGTTGCCCTCACCATGATTCAGCTCTGCCACATAAAGGCTCAAAATCGGCTGAATCAGCAGGATAACCATCTGAGCTACAGCAATGTAAATCAGCGTTTCACGAATTACAGGTTGCTGTAAAAGCTGTACCTGCGGCTTGGCCGCAAGCTTTTTCGGCTCCGCCTTCGGCGGCTCGGGAATGTAGAACATAAATACCAGCGTAATAATCGTCAGTAACCCACCTGCAACGAAGAATGAGGCACGCATGCCAAACAGCGTTGCCAATGAACCGCCTACAAGCGGACCAATGACGTTGCCGCAGGTCAGTCCTGCCTGCATAATGCCCAAGCTCACGCCCAGCTTTTCCATCGGCACCAGGCTGGTAGCAATAGCCAGGCACGCACTCCACAATCCGGCAGCAAAGCCCTGCAGCACACGCACACCGAACATCTGCTCCGGCGTAGTTACTATGCCGCCCAAAAAGTACGACAGAGCCAGGCCTGCACCCGCACGCACCGCCATCATCTTTTTGCCGCGCGTATCAGCCATTTTACCCCAGATAGGCGCCATGATACCGCCAATCAGAAAGGTTATGGAAAAAATCGCGCCGTTCCACATTTTTACATCATCGGCACTTACTCCCAGTTCGTTCATCAGATACATTGGCAAAAAGGGAATAAGCATGGTATAGCCTGCAGCCATCAATACGACATTAGCCGTGAGGATAGCCAGAATAAGCTTCCAGTTTTTCATAAAATTCCACCTCAAAATAAAACAAAATCATACAACAGTAATAAATTATTATAACGCTAAGGCCGTTTTTGTGCAAATAAAAAATCTGCAATACAGCCTCAATTGCATAATAAAATTACGCTTAGAAAAGCGAATTTCTCCGCAACAAAACATATATAAAACTGTACCAAAAGTGTACCGATATAACAAAACAGAACGCCGAAACCCGCTTGCCTAACGGATTTTCAGCGTTCTGTCTGTTTTTGGAGGAGAAAATATGAATTTGCTTAAAAAGCAAATAGCAACTTGTTTAAAAGTAGAGGAGCTAACCAATGCACTTAAGGAAATTGTCAAGGTCAAAGGTCAAGGCTGCAATGCAAAATCAGGAAGGGACGATATACATTGGTTAGCCATCACTAACTTCACGATTATTGTAGCACATATTTTTGCAGTTAGCAATAGCTAATTTTAATTTTTTTATTTTTTTTCGCGATTACCGCTGCGTGCAAAAAAAACAACGCAGTCACGTTGCCGTTTTACGGAATACGTAACTGCGTTTAAGCTTGCACTTATTTTATACTTCCGGCTTGTTCTCTCCGGCAGCTTCCTTAGCCTGCTCCTGCTGCAGCAAAGCCATAAACTGCTCGCCGGTAATAGTTTCCTTCTCCAGCAGGTACTGTGCCAGTACATCCAGCTTATCTCTGTTGTCCTGCAAAATCGTGCGTGCCTTTGCGTGAGCCTCCTTAATCAACGCCAAAACCTTGGCATCAATCTTGCCGGCTGTAGTTTCACTGCACTGCAGGGCAGCGTCACCGCCCAGATAACGATTGGCCACAACCTCGGTAGCCATCATATCAAATTCTTCCGTCATACCCAGACGCGTTACCATGCTGCGTGCCAGCTTAGTAGCCTGCTCGATATCATTGGAAGCACCGCTGGTAATGCTGCCGAAAACAACCTCCTCGGCACTGCGGCCGCCGGTCATGGTTACAATCTTGTTGAACAGCTCTTCCTTGGTCATCAGCACGCTGTCATTTTCGCTGATTTGCATGGTGTAGCCCAAAGCTCCGTTGGTACGCGGAATAATAGTAATCTTATGAACCGGAGCACTGTGCTTCTGCATAGCAGCCACAAGTGCGTGACCGATTTCGTGGTAGGCAATAACCTTTTTCTCTGCGGGAGAAATTACCGCGCCCTTGCGCTGGTAACCGGCGATAACAGTTTCAATGGATTCCTCCAGATCTTCCTGCTCCACTACGTTACGATGCATTTTTACAGCTCGCAGCGCACCCTCGTTGATAATGTTGGCGAGCTCCGCACCGCTGGCTCCGGCTGTTGCCCGCGCCAACGTGCCATAGTCGATATTGTCTGCCATATGCACATTACGTGCATGAACCTTCAGGATAGCCTCACGGCCTTTCAGATCCGGCAGCTCAACAGGAATGCGGCGGTCAAAACGTCCCGGACGCAGCAGCGCCTTATCCAGAGATTCCGGACGGTTGGTAGCTGCCAGAATAACTACACCCTTGCTGCCGTCAAAGCCGTCCATTTCGCTAAGCAGCTGATTCAAAGTCTGCTCGCGTTCATCATTGCCGCCGAACTGGCCGTTATCACGGCGTTTGCCGATGGCATCGATTTCATCGATAAATACTATGCAAGGCGCCTTTTCCTGAGCCTGCTTGAACAAATCGCGCACACGGGCAGCGCCCATGCCGACGAACATTTCTACAAATTCACTGCCGCTGATGCTGAAGAACGGCACCTTAGCTTCGCCTGCTACCGCACGCGCCAACAAGGTTTTACCTGTACCAGGAGGGCCTACCAGCAATGCACCCTTCGGCATGTTAGCACCGATATCCTTGTACTTGCCGGGATTATGCAGAAAATCAACCAGCTCCATCAGTGCTTCCTTAGCCTCGTCCTGACCTGCTACATCGGCAAAGCTTTTGCCAGTCTGCGCTTCCACATAGACCTTGGCATTGCTCTTGCCGAAGCTCATGGCGTTACCGCCCATGCGCTTGCCCATGAAGTACATAAATAACTGTCCCAGGCCAAAGAAAATCAAAATCGGCAGTACCCAATTGGTGAAAAAGGTTACCAGAGGACTTTGTTCCTTAGGCACAACCTGCGTAAATTCTACCTTACTCTTCATCAGGCGGTTGGCCAGCTCCGGGTCCTCCACCCTGCCGGTAACATAAATTTCCTTTTCGTTGTTCTTATCAACCGCAGCCAGACGCTTATCGGTAATTTCTACCTTAGATACCTTGCCTTCATCCACCATCTGAAGAAAATTATTATAGGAAACCTCCTTCATTTTTGGGTTGAAGAACATTGGCATGATTACGGAATTGAATACCAGAATCAAAACCAGCATCAGCATATAATAATACGTCAATGGCCGTTTTTTACCATTGTTATCGTTCATCATTTCATCTCCTCGCTATGCTTTATAAGTATTATTGTATACCTATTTATAGCAATAAACAAACGAAAAAATTGTGAAGCTGATTGTATCGTCAACACAAAAAGTGTTAAAAAATCACACTCTCCTCGTCCCCTGCAAGAATACTTGTATACATGCGTCCTATCCCTTGAATTTACATGCCGTTTTCTATACAATTAGCTTGTAACTATCTAAGGAGGTCAAACTTATGCCTAAAATTAATACAGTTTTAGTTGCTAACCGCGGCGAAATCGCCATCCGCGTTTTCCGCGCCTGCAACGAATTAGGAATCCGTACTGTTGCTATATATTCCAAGGAGGACACCCTGTCCCTGCATCGCAACAAAGCCGACGAGGCCTACATGGTAGGCGAAGGCAAAAGTCCGACCGACGCTTATCTTGATATCGAAGACATTCTGCGCGTAGCCAAGGAGCATGACGTAGATGCCATCCATCCCGGTTATGGCTTTTTATCCGAAAACAGTAATTTAGCACGCCGCTGTGCTGAGGAAGGCCTGATTTTCATCGGCCCGCGTCTGGAACACCTGGTAATGTTCGGCGACAAAATCAACGCCCGCAAACAGGCCGAGCTGGCAGGCATCCCCATGATTCCCGGCAGCAAGGGTACAGTAAACAGCCTCGATGAGGTACTGGCCTTTGGCGAAAAATGCGGTTATCCTATCATCATTAAAGCAGTCAACGGCGGCGGCGGCCGCGGTATGCGCGTTGTTCACAGCGCCGAAGAAGCCATAACTGCCTACGACATGGCTAAAAGTGAAGCTAAAAAAGCCTTTGGCAATGATGAAATATATCTGGAAAAATATCTGCAAAATCCGAAACACATTGAAGTACAGATTATCGGCGATACCCACGGCAATTTAATGCATCTGTTTGAGCGCGACTGCTCCGTACAGCGCCGCCATCAGAAGCTGGTTGAAATTGCTCCGGCCTTCGCCCTGCCTATAGAACAGCGCAAAGCTATCTGCGAGGCTGCTGTCAAGCTGATGAAAAATGTTGACTACATCAGCGCCGGCACCGTAGAATTTTTGGCTACTCCCGACGGCAAGTTCTACTTCATCGAGGTTAACCCCCGCATTCAGGTTGAGCACACCGTTACCGAGCAGATTACCGGTATCGACATTGTGCAAACACAAATCAAAATTGCCGAGGGCTACAATCTGCACGGCCCGGAAATCGCCCTGCCGCAGCAGGATGAGCTGACAACCATCGGCCACGCTATCCAATGCCGTATTACCACTGAGGACCCGTCCAATAACTTTATGCCCGATACCGGCAAGCTGATTACCTACCGCAGCGGCGGCGGCTTCGGCATCCGTCTGGACGGCGGCAACGCCTTCACCGGCTCCGTCATCACTCCGTACTACGATTCTCTGCTGGTTAAGGCTACCACCTGGGGCCTCACTCACCAGATTGCAATTACCAAGATGCTGCGCTGCTTAAAAGAATTCCGTATCCGCGGCGTCAAAACCAATATCCAGTTTTTGGAAAATGTACTGCAGAACTCGCACTTCATCAAGGGCGATTACACAACCGACTTTGTTGATAATACACCGGAGCTATTTGTCTTCCAAAAAACCTTGGACCGCGGCAACAAGCTGCTGAACTACATTGCCGATATCACCGTCAACGGTTATTCCAACGTCGGCGTACAACCGAAGCCTGACTTTGCACCGCTGAACATGCCCAAACCCTACAACGGCATTCTGGCGCTGGGTGCTAAGCACGTTCTTGATACCCGCGGACCTGAAGGTCTGGCTGAATGGGTACTGGCACAGCAGGAGGTTCTGCTCACAGACACCACCTTCCGTGATGCGCATCAGTCCCTCTTCGCAACCCGTCTGCGTACTGCCGATATGCTGCGCGTTATGCGCGATACCGCCGGTAAGCTGCCCGGACTCTTCTCCTTTGAATGCTGGGGCGGCGCTACCTTTGACGTAGCCTATCGCTTCCTCGACGAAAGTCCCTGGCAGCGTCTGGCACAGTTCCGTCAGGCTGCACCGAACATTCTCTTCCAGATGCTGCTGCGCGGTGCCAACGCTGTAGGCTACACCAGCTATCCGGATAATGTTGTTAAACAGTTCATCAAGCTGGCAGCCAAGAACGGTATCGACGTTTTCCGTATCTTCGACAGCCTCAACGGTCTGGACAATATGCGCCTGTCGATTGACACCGTCCGCGAATGCGGTAAGGTGGCAGAGGCAGCACTTTGCTACACCGGCGATATTCTCGACCCCAACCGCGACAAATACGATTTACATTACTATATCAATATGGCTAAAGAGCTGGAAAAAGCCGGCGCCAACATCATCGCCATTAAGGATATGGCAGGCCTGTTGAAGCCGGAAGCTGCTTACCGCCTTGTAAGCAGCCTCAAATCCTATGTCAACGTACCTATCCATCTGCACACCCACGAGGGCAGCGGCAACGCTATCTACACCTACGCGCGTGCTATCGATGCCGGCGTTGATATTGTCGATACCGCTATGAGTGCTATGAGCAGCGGTACATCCCAGCCCAGCGGCAGCAGCCTGTACTACGCTCTCAGCGGCCATCCGCGTCAACCGCGTCTTGATGTAGATGCTATGAACGAGCTGTCCCGTTATTGGGAAACCGTGCGCCCCTACTACAAGGCAGCCGACAGAACCGAAAACTTCCCCAACCCCGAGGTTTACGTACACGAAATGCCCGGCGGACAATATACCAACCTCAAACAGCAGGCTCAGGCTCTTGGCCTCATCCATCGCTGGGAGGAAATCAAGGATATGTATCACCGCGTATCCATGATGTTCGGTGATTTAATCAAGGTTACTCCGTCCTCCAAGGTTGTCGGTGATATGGCACTTTTCATGGTGCAGAACGACCTGACGGAAGAAGATGTTTACGCTAAGGGCGATATTCTGGACTTCCCGGCCTCCGTTGTGGAATTCTTCGAAGGACGCATCGGCACTCCGTACCAGGGCTTCCCCGAAAAGCTGCAGAAGCTGGTGCTCAAAGGACGCGCACCTATCAGCGAGCGTCCGGGCGCTGTACTGCCTCCGGTAGATTTTGAGGATGTACGTGCTAAGCTCAAAGAGCTGGAAGCACCTACTACGGACGAAGCAGTGAGCGCTTACTGCCTCTATCCTAAGGTATTCACCGACTGGGTAAACCGTTACAACCAATTCGGCGATGTATCCGTTCTCGATACTCCTACCTTCTTCTTCGGCATGACTCCGGGCGAGGTTATCAAGGTTGAAATTGAACAAGGCAAAGTGCTCGTTATCAAGCTGGATCACATCTCCGAAGCCAATGCTGCCGGTATGCGCACTGTATTCTTCGAATTCAACGGTCTGCCGCGTGAAATCGAAATCAAGGACCGCAACGCCAAGACCACCACTGTTACCCGCAAAAAAGCCGAAAAAGGCAACATGGGTGAAATCGGCGCTTCCCTTTCCGGCTCCGTTGTCAAGGTGCTGGTAGAAAAAGGCCAGTCCGTTACCAAAGGCACTCCGCTGATTGTTACCGAAGCAATGAAGATGGAAACCACGCTTTCAGCACCGATTTCCGGCATCGTCAGCGCTATCCATGTAGCTGCAGGCGAACGCGTAGAAAGCGGCGACTGCCTCCTGGAAATCAAAACTCAAATGTAAATTGCATACGCTTAAACTTAAGGCTGCTGCCGTGGCGGATTTCCGCTGCTACAGCAGCCTTACTTTTTTTGCTGGTCATTATTTTTCCTCTATGTTATGATATAGTTACTCTTTGCTTTTTTAAAAACAGCATTATTTGCTGCAATACATATTTTTATTACGAGGTGAGCACATGAAGCAGACAATCTATCAATACGTAAACAGCCATCTGGACGAGCATGGCCGCTTTACGGCTACTAATCTGTGCGATGACCGCTACGCCACCATTCCCCGTCCTCTCGGCTCCGAGGATGCCTTTCACTATACAATGGGCAACCTTCCCAATCCCAAATCCGCCAGCATACTGCTGAAGCTGCTGCAAGCCTATCTGAACGAGCCTACTACCCAGCAGCGCAGCAAACTGTACAATGAACTGAAGGGCATGGCCTTTGCGGAATATTGCGACCCCTTTATTGAAGCCTTGGACCAAAACGATATCAACAGTGTTGCCTTCGACCTGGCGCGACGCTTTTTCTACAACGCCGACGGACGTGAGCAGGTAAAATTCGCCCTGCTGCTTTTCGGCATGTACGGCATGGAAAAAATTTGTCAGCAGGAGCCGGAGCTGTGGCAGGATTTGCTGCGCATAGCACACTGCGAGGAATTTACCTTCGCCTTTTTATATTCCTGCCGCGTAACTAATTTCAACCCGCAAAACGCTATCTGGGAGCTTATCCGCTGTACCAGCGGCTGGGGCAAGGTTTTCAGCATTACCGACTGCCACTGCCGTGATGAGGAGGAACGCCTCTGGCTGCTGCAAAACGGTCCCGATATCGACGTAGAATATCCGCCGCTGTCCGTCAAATTCATCAGAGAAACACATTTAGAGGAACAGCTGGCACAGCCTCTTAACTACGCACAGTATAAAAGCGCTGTCATCATCGTGGGCAATTATCTGATTATGCTCAACCATTTCCCGGCAGAAGTAATCGAAGAGCAGTTCAACATCAGCGATATCCATCTGAACAAGCTGCTTACATGTCTGCTTGAACAGGCGGAAGCACATGTCAGCAAACCGGAGGATGTACTTGATTTAATCAGCTACGTTACGGCGCTGCAGCAGCTTTGCGATGAGCAGAACCATATGCAGCTCACTCTTAATCAATGCCATGAACAGATTGCCGCCTGCGAAAAAATCATCTACCGCAAGGACTGGCAGCCGGAAATAGAAAATAATTTAATCAAGGATGATAAGCTCGATTACCAGTTGTGCAACCTGGCAGTGGAGCTTGATATAGACATTTGGCCGCGACTTTTCGATTTTTGGCTGGCACATCCGGACGAAACACCGCTGTTCCCGTACCTGCTTTCCTACGAAGGCGAGCAGCGCTCCGAACGCGTGCTGCGTCAAATCGAAGCAGACCTGCCCCGCTACTGCGTAGAACAAAACGACCTGCTGGTACCGCTGCGCTATCTCAACACACATCCGGGTGAAAGCGATGCTATTATCTGCGCTGCCCTGGAATCCATCTTCGATTTGCCGCGTGGCATTGCCTGCGGCATCATAGACGATTGGGGACAGGAATTTATCACGCCTGCCATCCGCCGCTCGCTGATTAAAGCACGTCAGCTCAGCAATAACGATGTAGTTACCGCGCGTATCGACTGCCTGCTGGCAGGCAAGCATTTCGACATCGGCAAGTTCCTCAACAAACGCAAATAACCTGCACAGCAAAACTTTTCTTCGTATACAACAAAACCGGTTTCCCTATCGGCTTAAAAGCCTGGGAAACCGGTTTTTTAGTATGCACTTATTTACTTTTAGCCGCAATAGCCATGCGGATGGCCCTTATGCCACTTCCACGCGGTGCTGATAACCTCATCTACACTGCTGTGCTGCGGCTCCCAGCCCAGCTCCTCACGAATTTTAGCCGAAGAAGCAATGAGCACTGCGGGATCACCGGCACGACGCGCCTCCTCTACAACGGGGAAGTCAACGCCGGTAACCTTTTTGGCGCTGTCAATCATCTGGCGTACACTGAAGCCGTTTTCACTGCCCAGATTATACACACGGCTGCTGCCGCCGCTCAAAAGATGTTTGAGTGCCAGCACATGCGCCTTCGCCAAATCGCAGACATGAATATAATCACGCACACAGGTACCGTCAGCCGTCGGATAATCGGTACCGAAGATAGAAACCTGCTTGCGCACGCCCTGCGCCGTTTTCAGAATCAGCGGAATCAGATGGCTTTCCGGGCTGTGGTCCTCGCCGATATCGCGCGTCGGAGAAGCACCGGCAGCGTTAAAATAACGCAAAGCTACATAACGCATATCATAGGCATGGTCATAATCCGCTAGCATGCCTTCAATCGCCAGTTTGGTACGGCCGTAAACGTTGGTCGGTGCCAGACGGCTGTCCTCGGTAATAGGTACTGCTTCCGGCTCACCGTAAACAGCTGCGGTAGAAGAAAATACCATGCGGTCCACACCGGCACCACGCATAGCCTCTAAAAGATGCAGGCTGCCTTCAACATTATTAAAATAATATTTCGCCGGGTCGGTCATAGATTCACCTACAAGACTGCTGGCAGCAAAATGAATCACCGCATCAATTTTAAACTGCTCCATAATGTGCTTGGCAAAGCGTACATCATGGATATCGCCTTCTACCAGCTGTACCTCGTCCGGCACAGCTGCCTCATGGCCGGTAGAAAAATTATCATAAACAATAGGAGTAAAGCCGCTCTTTTGCAGCTCCTCCACTACATGGGAGCCAATATAACCTGCTCCGCCGGTAACAAGGATATTCATCGCTTATTTGCTCTCCTTGGCAACGATTCCCTGCAGATAATCCAGGAACTTGTCACGCAGGCCAGGACGCTTTAGCGCCATTTCTACAGTTGCCTCCAGGAAGCCCTGCTTATCGCCCACGTCATAGCGACGGCCTACAAAGTCATAAGCATACATCGGCTGCTTCTTAGCCAATACCTTGAGTGCATCAGTCAATTGGATTTCATTACCGCGACCAGGCTCGGTTTTTTCCAGAATCGGGAAAATTTCCGGTGTAATTACATAACGTCCCAAAACAGCCAGACGAGAGGGTGCTTCCTCTACCGCAGGCTTTTCTACCATATCATTTACCTTAACAGTGCGTGCTTCACCAGTCGGTTCACCGGCAACAATGCCATAAGCAGATACCTTCTCCTGCGGCACCTCCTGCACACCTAAAACGCTGGCACCGGTTTTATCATAGACATCGATCAGCTGCTTCAGCGCAGGCACCTGGCTGTCAACAACGTCATCACCCAGCAATACAGCAAAGGGCTCGTCGCCCACAAAATGCTTAGCGCACAAAATAGCATGACCAAGTCCGCGCGGTTCCTTTTGGCGGATATAGTGAATGCGGATATCAGAAATTTTGCGTACCAGCTCCAGCTCCTTTGTTTTGCCGCTGGCCTCCAGGTTCAGCTCCAGCTCGATGCTGCGGTCGAAATGGTCTTCAATGGCACGCTTGCTGCGGCCGGTAATAATCAGGATATCCTCAATGCCGGAAGCAAGAGCCTCTTCGATAATATATTGGATGGTCGGTTTGTCGACAATAGGCAGCATCTCCTTCGGAGTTGCTTTGGTTGCAGGCAGGAAGCGTGTTCCCAGACCTGCTGCCGGAATAACAGCTTTGCGTACAGGTTTAAACATTTTATCTTATCTCCTTGTATATACTTAATTTATAAATCATAGTGACTCAGTCAGCGGTGCTTTACGGGAAGCATATAAAATCAGGCTTCCTCGCCGCCGATAACTTCAAGAAGCTCTGCAGTCTTAGCCGCCAGCAGCTCCTTGTCACCCTTAGTTTCTACGTTCAAGCGCATTACAGGCTCCGTATTGGATACACGCACATTAAAGCGCCAGTTGTCATAGGCAACGCTCAGGCCGTCCAGATAGTCCTGCTCGCCGTCAGCATACTTTTTGCCCAACTCAGCCAGTACTGCTGCGGAATCTGCCACCTTGCGGTTGATTTCACCGCTGCAGGGATACATAGCAACGCGCTCGCCTACCAGCTCGCTGAGCTTTTTGCCGCTGCGGCACATCAGCTCGGTAACCAAAAGCCAAGGAATCATGCCGCTGTCGCAGCAGGAGAAATCGCGGAAATAATGATGCGCACTCATCTCGCCGCCGTACAGCACGTCATTGTTGCGCATGCATTCCTTCATAAAGGCATGGCCGCTCTTGCAGCGCACAGGCACACCGCCGTCACGCTGCAAAATAGCTTCCGTATTCCAGGTCAGGCGCGGGTCGAACATAATCTTCGCACCCGGCTCCTTGTGCAGGAAAACCTCCGCCAGCAGGCCGACAATATAATAGCCTTCGATAAAATCTGCCTTCTCGTCAAACAGGAAGCAGCGGTCGAAATCACCATCCCAGGCAATACCCAAATCAGCACCACTCTCGCGTACAACCTTGGCCGTAGCCTCACGATTTGGCAGCAGCAGCGGGTTAGGCACACCATTTGGGAAGGTGCCGTCAGGCGTTTCGTTCAGCGTAATAAACTCAAACGGCAGATGCTTAGCCAGCTCCTTCAAAATCGGGCCAGCACCACCATTGCCGGGGTTAGCAACAATCTTCATCGGTTTGAGCACATTCGTATCAACGTAAGTCAGTAAATGCTCAATATAAGCAGGCATAATATCCAACTGCTCCAAGGCACCCATAGTCTTGCCTGCTACCACCTGATGTGCAAACGGCTTTGTAGTAGCAACCATCTCACCAATTTCCTTCAGACCGGTATCGCTGGAAACAGGACGCGCATCACGACGCACCAGCTTCATGCCGTTATATTCCTTAGGATTATGGCTGGCAGTAACCATAATACCGCCATCTGCTTTCAGATGCGCGGTAGCAAAATAAATCATTTCTGTACCACACTGGCCGATATCAATAACCTTGGTGCCGCCATGGCGCAGTCCCTCTGTCAGCGCATCTACCAATGCTCTGCCGCTCAGGCGGATATCATGTCCGACAACAACAGTTTCTGCAGCAAACATTGCCGAAAAAATTCGTCCCATACGGTAAGCCATTTCCTCATTAACCTCCGTAGGGTAAACACCACGTACATCGTAAGCCTTGAAAGCCTTATTTGTAACTTGCATTTCTCTATTCTCCTTTTTTTATAGTGTATTTAGCAAAATTTCATTGTTCAAGAACCATTTTATATTATTCTTCATCCAACAAAAAAATCCTGCCTGCATCGCAGACAGGATTTGCATGCTACAGTTTTGCTCCGCTCGAACGGATAACTTCTTCCGCTGCTTCGCCCAGATACCAACGGATAACAGAAAAGAACGGCAGCGTCACACCATTATAATCAGGCACCAGACAGATGGTCGCCAGCATTTCCAAAACTTCATCCAGCTCACGGCCCTTACTAAGCTCATCACTTATCTGGTCCTCCAGCGTATGGATTACCTCACGACGCATGCGCATCAGCCGCGGCGCGTTCAGATTCAGCTCGCGGATAGTGCTACGCGCCTTCCCCTGCAAATCTTTGGGGCAGGTATCTTCGTCTACATACATCCGCCCGCTATGCTCCGCATAACGGAACAGACGGATTTTGCCGGGAATCTTCAGCGGATTGAGAATATAGTTTGTAATTTCACGCCCACCCTTAGGCACATCGCAGCTGCGGTCACGCTTCTGGCTGGAATAGCGCCACTCGGGATCAGGCACATACGGCTGACTGCCGCCGTGGCATACGCCCAACAGATTGCGCCAATCCAGATGATAGTTGTGCCCATGCTCCTGCGTAGCATTTTTCGGATAAAAATGCTCCACGCGGAAGTCGTCAACCTCGCCTTCCTCCTCCGCCAGCTTAATGCCTACCTCACAATAGGCGCAAAGGCCGTGCTGGTCACGCAAAATTGCTTCCCGCACCTGTTTATAACCCCTGCGGCAGCGACGGCGGAAATGCTCCCAGGTTTCCTCGGGATTATGCAGCCTGTACTGCCTGAGAAGCTCAGGTTCTTCCTTGCTTTTATAAACACGTTTCATGAGCGCCTCCTGCGGAACTGACGCATACGGATATCCATATCCGCACGCAGCAGAGCAGGCTCCTTGCCCTTGGACCATTTATCCAGCTTTTTGCGCAGCTCCAGCGCCTCCGGCGTATCCCAGGCATCCTCGCTCACCAGCTGCAGATAACGCTTTAAATCCTGCACAATCGGCAGAGCTTGCGGACGTGGGCTCACATTCTGAATATCCTGCAGCAGCTGATAGCTGTTGGCACCCAAGGAAAAATCTACGTGGCGCACGCCTTCGAACTGCTTACCCCAGGCCAGCACACGGATGCTTTCAGCCGGCACGCTGCTCAGCACCTGCGCACTATGCGTAGTCACCACAAACTGTACCATTGGGAAGGTTTTCTGCAAATCCAGCAGCACCGTCTGCTGCCACAGCGGATGCAGATGCATTTCTACCTCATCAATCAATACAAGTCCCGGTGTCTTGGTTACCGCATCCTCACGCAGCTGCGGATTCAGACGCGCCATGCGATAGGCCAGGTCAGCCACCATGCTGATAATACTGCGGAAGCCATCGCTCAATTCGTCTACCACCATCTCCCCCATATCTGGATGGCTGACAACAAAACATTTCAGGCGGTAATTATAATACAAATCACGCAGGCCGGTACTTTCCAGACACACGTCGACAGCGTTCTGAATCGCATTCTTCAGCATCACATTGCGCTTCACCTCTGCGCTGTACTGCTGCTCTGACTGCGCACACTTGGTAACGTACTCAAACCATTTCCCGAAGGTGCTGTAGGAAGAAGACGGCTCCAGGCATTCCTCGTAGCCTACATTGCGTTCCATCAGCGATTTATGAAAATTTGTCATCAGCTTGCTGTCTACCCAAATGCGCTGAGTACCGTAATAGGCCAGCACCGGCAGCAGCCTGTTGCCGTTCTCCTTGGCATCGTGCGCCAATGCACAGCCACGTTCGCACAGCTCATCAGCATCATCCTCAGGCACATTACCCTCCAGCAGGCGGCGGGTACAGGTAAGCTTTTTGCCGTAAACCTCACCCTCCAGCTTAATTTCTACCGGATAATGGCATTCCATACCATCAATATGACGCATATCATTTTTATAAACAGGCACACGTCGCACATCCTGGGGAGTAATTTGTCGGCCACTGGCATCAAAGCTGCGCAGATATGGCTCCAGAGCAGTTGCCAGCGCATCAAAAATCGCCGTCTTGCCCTTGCCGTTTTCACCTACAATAACTGTCAGCCTAGGTTCAAAATCAATATCAAGCTCATCGTAACAACGGAAATTCTTCAGCCTTAATCTTTCTATCTGCATAATCTGACCTCCGTTTCTGTATCTCTGCTTACATTATAGCATTATTTGCATCCCACACTAAGATTTTTTACAGTTTTATTATGATTTTTTTGTGGCAGGGTGTATAATAAATAAACATCATCAGCAATTACTTGGTATTTGCCAACAATTACGCAACCGAAAGGAAAAACTGTTTATGAATATATTTCTTCTGCTTACAATCGCCATGCTCATGATTATCCTTATGCTGCGTCGTCACATTCCCATCGGCCCCTGTATGCTCACCAGCGGTATTTTTATCTGGCTGATGAAAGCACCGGAGCTGCCGTATCTGGTGCAGGCATTACGCGAAACATTAACAATGCCGCGCACCTATGATATTCTTTTTGCCCTCTATTTTGTCATGTGCCTGGAAATCGAGCTGCGCACCAGCGGTGCACTGGCCGGTATGGTGCAGGCGCTGCAACGCATCTTTTCCAGCGCTAAGGTAACCCTGGCCGTGATGCCTGCCTTCTTAGGACTGTTGCCGTCATTGGGCGGCGCGCGCTTTTCGGCTCCTATCGTAGAGGAAGCCAGCAAAAATCTGCCTATCGAACAGGACCACAAGGCAGCCATCAATTTCTGGTTCCGTCACATCTTTGAATTTTCCAGTCCGATTATCCCCGGTATGATTATGGCCTGCAACATTGCCGGTGTCAGCTACAGTGAATTCATCCTGCATCTGGCCTGGCTTACCGTACTGGCCTTCTCCGCAGGCTGGTTTGTTCTCATCCGCCCCATCAAAGCGGAAAACAGTCATACCGAAAAAATTAATAATGATAGTCAGGGTACACAGGATTTATGGTTGGCGCTCTCGCCTGTCATTATTACTTTTATTCTCGTAGTATTCTGCGGCTTTAATGCCTCTGCCGGCATGGGCCTGGTCACAGCCTGCCTGTTTCTGGTCCTGCGCTTTACAAAACGCGAAGTTGGGCTCAAGGATGTTGTCATCGGTGCGCTGGACATCAAAATGTTTCTCAATGTGCTCTGCATCCTCTACTTCATTCAGATTCTGACCGTCACCCACGTGCTGCAGGAAATCGTCGCAGCCTTCCAAAGCTCTCCGCTGCCGGTGCCTGTTATCATCGCCTGCGTCAGCTTCATCATCGGCGTGCTCACCGGTATGTCGCAGGGACACGTGGCCATTGTCATGCCTATCGTCGCCGCTATGCAGACAGGCAGCCTGAACCTGGCCGGCGTTGCCATGGCCTTCGGTATTGCCGGACAGATGCTCACACCGACGCATATGTGTCTTGTTATCACCGTCGATTATTTTAAAGCCAACTTTTTCAAAACGCTTAAGCCGGTCCTGCTTTGCGAAATCATCATTCTGACTCTCTTTACAGCTTATACATATTTCACATGGTAAACTTTCAGTGCTTAATCAGCAGCAAGCAGTGTTCGGATTAGTCCTCAAAACACTGTCCGCCGCAGATTAAGCACTTTATTTTTATTCTTTGCTTGCAGTAGCACAAAGATTAAGTGTATAATAATGTTATCTATTCTTAAATTTTGGAGGGGTGTTTGTGAATTATACAGAAATGGTAGTATTCATTATCTACCTGCTATTCATGCTGTCAATCGGTATCTGGTTCTTCTATAAAAATCGTCAGGGTGGTGAAAAGACCTACTTTCTCGGCGGCCGTCAGATGGGACCGTGGGTAACCGCTCTTTCTGCCGGTGCTTCTGATATGAGCGCCTGGGTGCTCATGGGCTTGCCGACATCTATCTACGCTCTCGGCCTAGGTCAGGCCTGGATCAGTATCGGCCTGCTCACCGGCTATTCCTTAAGCTGGATTTTTCAGGCACCGCGCCTGCGCCGTTTTTCCATTGTGGCCAACGATGCCATCACTATTCCGCAGTACCTCAGCAACCGCTTTTTATCTAAGTCCCACGTGTTGCAGGTAATCTGTGCAATCGTTTTCCTTATTGCCTACACTATTTATTCCGCATCCAGCATCAAGGCTTGCGGTACTCTGTTCAACACCGTTATCGGCATTGACCAGACCTACACCATGTATGTGGCAGCCTTCATCATCATCGGCTACACCTTCTTAGGCGGCTTCTCCGCTGTTTGCTGGACCGACTTCTACCAAGGCCTGATGATTCTCGGTTCTCTGCTGATTGCACCTATCTTCGCAGTATCCTTGATTAATCCGCAGGCTGTTGCCGGCATTCCGCCCGATTACTGGAATCCGGTTGCCAAAACCTCTGATATTATCTCCGGCTTCGGCTGGGGCCTAGGCTACTTCGGTATGCCGCATATCATCATCCGCTTCATGTCTCTCAAATCCCAGAAGGAAATGAAGAAATCCGCTGTTATCGCTATCAGCTGGACCGCCCTCATCTGCTTCTTCGCTACCATGGTAGGCGTAGTTGGCCGTATGTATCTGGGTATGGATGAAAACATCAACCAAAATTCTCTGGTATTCATCGCTATGGTTCGCAGCATTTTCCCGGCTCTGATGAGCGGTATCCTGCTCTCCGGCGTATTAGCAGCTTCCATGAGTACTGCTTCCAGTCAGCTGCTCGCTTCCGCTTCTGCCTTTGCCAGCGACGTTTACAAGCCTGTAATCCGCAAATACCAATCCGGTGACAAGGAAATGCTTTGGGCAGGCCGCATCGTCGTACTCGTTATCTCCTTTGTTGCTCTGCTTATTGCCGATTCTCCGCGTGCAGGCAGCATTATGGAGCTTGTTGCCAACGCCTGGGGCGTATTCGGTGCAGCCTTCGGTTCTGCTATCATGCTCAGCCTTTTCTGGCGCGGCTTCACCTTCCAAGGTGCGGTAGCCTGCATCATCGTCGGTGCTGTTGTCGATATCGGCTGGTACCTG
>ENA-OPVL01000562-OPVL01000562.1-human-gut-metagenome-genome-assembly--contig:-NODE-562-length-25112-cov-3.535739_pt1 | contig 25112 bp, 22 predicted proteins | sample MGYA00241496_ERZ501984 | MGnify/ENA primary metagenome ERZ501984 (study PRJEB25962, sample SAMEA2042986) | human gut metagenome | biome: human gut; feature: human-associated habitat; material: faeces... | reverse complement strand
GGCGGAAGCCTGCATCGTGGGCGGTGCGGGCGGCGTAGAGGGAATCTTCACAGACAACGCACCGGTCGGGGTCAGTGCCGCCCAGGCGTGTAAGGGTCTGGAAAAATACATCCGGCCTGCTCTTGTGGAGCGCCCCCTGTGCCTCCACATAGAAGTCGAAATATTCATCGATGCCCAAACGGGTGAGCACGGTGCGGCACTGGGCGCTCCAGGTGTTGGAGCAGATGCACATGTGGGCACCCTCGGCCTTCAGGCGGGCCAGCAGCTCCCGCACGCCGGGTTTGAGCTCCACGGTCTCGTAGAGCTTTGTGATAACATCCCACATCACATCGTTGTAGTCCTCCATTTTCAGGGGCAGGTCATACTCCCGGATGAGGTAGGCCGCGCCATCGGCCATGCCCATGGTCAGGAGTGTTTTGTGGAGGTCAGATTTTGGGGTGCGGCCATAGCGGGCCAGCAGGGCATCGGGCGCACCCTCCCATACCACGGTCATACTGTCGGTCAGGGTGCCGTCCATATCAAAGATCCAGTTGTTGCAGTGCATTGTTTTACCTCCACCATCGTTTCACACAAGTTAACAAAATTATACCATGGATTTTGTTCCAAAAACAGGGAGAATTTTTCCGGAAAATATGGTATACTTTTGACAGATTTCCAAAGAATGACTAGGAGGCGTTCCAGATGGTACAGAATGATACCCCGGTCAAGGCACTGGTGCTGGCAGGCGGCGGTGCGCGCGGCAGCTATCAGGTGGGTGTGTGGCGTGCCCTGACCGAGCTGGGCTGGCGGCCCCAGATCATTACGGGTACCAGCGTCGGCAGCCTGAACGGCCTCTGCGACCTCACCGGCGAAGTCGAAGCCGCCGGGCACGTCGAGCACGTTGATCTTGCAGCTGTCATATTCCACGGGAGCCACGGCCAGAGAAATGGAGATCTGGCGGCGGATCTCTTCGGGATCGTAGTCACAAACGGTGTTGCCGTCGGCAATTCTGCCCAGACGGTCCGTGCCGCCGGTGAGATACAGCATGCTCTCAGCGAGGGTGGTCTTGCCGCTGCCGCTGTGGCCAAGCAGCACGATATTGCGGATGTCTTTTGCACTCATAATGGGTCAGTCTCCTTCCGAAAATCGTAAATCCCAGATCGGCTCGCGCCATAAGATGGGATAATACTCAATGCAGAAATAATATCATGTTTTTCTCTCCATTACAACCATATTTTTCCGCAAATTTTCGTTTTCTTCGTTCGAAGTGTCAATAACGGTCGCTGAGCAGGGCGTCGACCAGCGCGCTGAGCGACCACAAAAGTACGTAAATGAGCAGAGAAAACGGCGTGAGCACGCTGTATGCGCCGACAAAAGTTAAATAAAATGCAAGGAGCGTCGAGGCCGTGGCGGCTAAAAATGCAAGCACCGTGCAGCGCCTTGCGGACGCGCACAATCTCTTGCTGCCGAGCACGACCTCGGCATACGGCATGAGGCCTTCGCGCATGAGCAACGCATACGGCCCGCCGCCGCGCTCGGAGAGCGCCAAGCGCGTCGAGAGCTTGGGGTAGACCGCGCGCGCGTCGGTGCCGAACTTGCGCTTTAAGAGCGCGGGGGTGATGTTGCCGTCGCGCACGGCGAGGACGGGGGTGATGCGGCTGTGGTGCAGGGCGTGGAGCGCCCAGTCGACATTTTCCGCGGGCATGTACTTCACGGCGAACACCGCGATGAGCGTGCCGTCGACCGAGAGGAACACGCCGGTCTTGAGGCCTAAGTTGCGCGGCAGGTTCACGCCGCGTTTTCTCATAAAGCCCGCCGTGCCGAAGAGCACGAACAGCAGGTAGGTCGCCGCACGCAGGATACGCCGCGTCGAAACGGCCAGCACGGCGCTCACCGTGATGAAGATCGCCAGCACGGCGAAAACGATCAATTCGAGAGTTATCTCCATGGCTTACTGTTTGTTCAGGATTTGGACCAGTTTCTCCCGCGTGTAGACCGCGTGTTCGAACTCCGTCGCAAAGCGGATGGCTCCCGTCGGGCAGGCATTGACGCACAGGTGGCAGAACATGCATGACCCGAGGTCGTACTCGTAGCGCACCAGACGTTTCTTCGACTTGCCCGTTTCGGGATCGGTGACCATCTCGGTCACCAGGCGGATCGTCCCGTTGGGGCACGACGACTGGCACAGTCCGCAGGCGATGCACTTGTTGTGCCCCTCGGCATCGTGGGGCATCGTCAGATGGCCGCAGTAGCGGTCGTACATCTTCAGCGTGGCCCGGTTCTCGGGGTATTGCTCGGTGACCTTGGGCGTGAAGAATTCGCGGCCGGTCACCTTCATGCCCGTCAGCAGGGTTCCCAGTCCGTGAAACAGTCCTTTGATATAATTCGACATGACTAAAAATGCAGGTTAAAGACAACGACGATGACCATCAGCAGAAGATTGACCAGGCCGATCGGTACGAGGTATTTCCATTCGAGCGTCAGGATCTGGTCGATGCGCAGGCGCGGGAAGGTCCACTTGATCCACATCAGCAGCAGGACCACGAAGAAGGCCTTGCCGAAGAACCAGACGAAGCCCGGAATGTAGTCCATGACGGTATTGAAACCCTCCCAGCCGGAGATGTGCAACGGCATCCAGCCGCCGAGGAAGATCGTGGAGGCTACACCCGCGATGATGAACAGATTGACGAATTCGGCCACGTAGAACAGACCGAAATGCATACCCGAATACTCGGTGTGGTAACCGGCCGTCAGCTCCGATTCGGCTTCGGGAAGGTCGAACGGCCCCCGGTTCACCTCGGCGTTGCCGGCGATCAGATAAATCACGAAAGCGATCATGGCCGGGATGTGCCCCTTGAAGATGAACCAGCCGTCGGCCTGTCGGGCGACGATCTCGGAGAACTGCATCGTATCGGTCAGTACGATGATCGTGAGGATCGAGAGTCCGATCGAAAGCTCATATGAAATCATCTGCGCACCGCTTCGCATGGCGCCGATGAGCGAGTACTTGTTGTTGCTGCTCCACCCTGCCAGCAGGATGCCCACGATACCGATCGACGAGGCGGCCATCATGAAGAAGACGCCCACGTTGAAGTCCAAAATCTCCATACCCTTATTGAAAGGCAGGCAGGAGAACGCCAGTACCGAGGCGAGGATGACGATGTACGGTGCGAGGTTGTAGAGGAACTTGTCCGAGCGCCGGATCGTGATGATCTCCTTGGTGAGCATTTTGAATACGTCGGCGAAGACCTGGAGAGTACCCCAGGGCCCGACGCGCATGGGACCCAGACGGCATTGGAACGCAGCGCAGACCTTGCGTTCCATGAAGATCATCAGGATCGCCACCACTACGTACATCAACAGGATGCAGAGCCCGACGATCACGCATTCGATGAAAATCGCCAGTCCGAGCGGCATGAAAGAAGTGAGCAGTTCATGTACCCAACTTGTTACTATGCTGAAATCAAACATATTGATCTGTTTTATCTGATCTGTTAATTTAACGGTCTATATCCGGAACCACGTAGTCGAGCGTACCTCCGATGGCAATCAGGTCGGCGATCTTCGCACCCCGCGTAATGGTGTCCATACACGAAACGAGCGGCAGGCCCGTCGAACGGAATTTCAGGCGGTACGGCGATTTGTCGCCCCGGCTTTCGAGATAGACGCCGAATTCTCCGCGGCTGCCTTCTACGGCTGCATAGTAACTTCCTTCGGGAACACGTATTACGGGTTTCATCTTAAGTTGATATTCACCCTCGGGGATATTGTCGATAAGCTGCTCGATGATGCGCAGGCTTTCCAGGATCTCCTCCATGCGGACCATATAGCGGGCGAAGCAGTCGCCCTCGGTGAAGAGTACCTCACGGAAATCCACTTTGCCGTACATGGCATAGGGATGCCGCTTGCGCACGTCGCAGGCCCAGCCCGATGCACGGCCCGTGCCGCCCGTAGCACCGAACGAAACGGCGTCTTCGCGCGTCAGCACGCCCGTGCCTTTGAGTCGTTGCTGGGCGATGACGTTGCCGGTGAAGATTTCGTGATACTCCTTCAGGACGGGACGCAGGTATTTGATCAGTTCTTTGACCTTTTTTACGAACTCCGGATGGATGTCCGCCTGTACGCCGCCGATGGTGTTGTAGGCCTGGATCAGGCGTCCGCCAGTGGTTTGTTCGAGGATGTCGAGCACCTTCTCGCGGTCGCGGAAACCGTAGAAGAAGGCCGTCAGCGCACCCATATCCATACAGAGACAGGAGAAGAAGAGCAGGTGCGAATCGATACGCTGCAATTCGTCCATGATGGTGCGGATGTACTGTACGCGTTCCGACACCTCCACGCCGAGTCCCTTCTCGATGCACATGCAGAGCGCATGGCGGTTCTGCGAAGCGCCGAGGTAATCCAGACGGTCGGTAAGAGCGAGCGTTTGGGGATAGGTCAGGCTTTCGCACAGCTTTTCGATGCCCCGGTGGATGTAGCCGCAGTGTACGTCGAGCTTTTTGATGATTTCGCCTTCGAGCGATACGCGGAAGCGGAGCACGCCGTGCGTGGCCGGGTGCTGAGGACCGATGTTGATGACGTACTCGTCCTCCTCGAAGAGCACGTTGCGGCGGCGGATGATGCTGCCGTCGGGCTGGAGCTCGTAGCTCGGCGAACTGTCGTGCGCCACTTCGTTGGTCATACGGAGCGGATTGGTTTCCCCGCTCTGGTCGTAGTCCTTGCGGAGCGGATACCCCACCCAGTCGTCGCGCAGGTAGAGGCGCCGCATGTCGGGATGGTTGATGAAGCCGATACCGAAGAAGTCGAACACTTCGCGCTCGTTCAACTCGGCCCCCTTCCAGATGTCGCTGACCGTCGGCAAACCGCATTGCTCGCGGCTCGGGGTGAGGACTTTCAGTACGACGTTTTCTCCCGTCGCGGTCGATTCGAGGTGATAGACGGCACCCAGCCCCTCTTCGCCCCAGTCCATACCCGTCAGGCTGCGCAGAAAATCGAAGCGCAGCGCCGGATCGTCGTGCAGATACCGGGCCAGATCGTGGAACTGTTCGACCGGGATGGTGAACATCCCGTCGCCGGCCTCCGTATAGACGGCCCCGGGTACTTTTGCCGTAATTATCTCTTGCAGGTTCATACGTTTTTCTTCTCTTCGGGTTCCACATTCAGTTCGGGACGCTCCGCTGTGAGGTCCTCGCGGAGTCGTTTTTCGTACTCTTTCTTGTCGATCTGCCGATTGACGTCGCCGAAGAATTTTTGTAGCTTGACTTTACGCTGCAGCTGCATCATACCGTAAAGCATCGCTTCGGGACGGGGCGGACAGCCGGGGATATAGACATCGACGGGCAGGATCTTGTCCACGCCGTTCACTACGTGATAGGATTTCTTGAACGGGCCGCCGCTTACGGCGCAGCTTCCCGTAGCGATCACATACTTGGGGTCGGCCATCTGGTCGTACAGACGGCGCAGCACCGGTGCCATCTTGTGCGTGATCGTGCCGGCGACCATGATGAAGTCGGCCTGGCGCGGGCTGGCACGGGCTACTTCAAACCCGAAGCGGGCAAAATCGTAGCGTGCGGCACCGACCGCCATAAATTCGATACCGCAACAGCTCGTGGCGAACGTAAGCGGCCAGAGGCTGTTGCTGCGGCCCCAGTTGATAACTTCGTCCAGGCAGCCCATGACGACGTTCGTGCCGTTGGCACGCAACTCCTCGATCATCTTCTCGAGGTATTCGTTGTCGGTGAAATCTTCGTATTTCATCGACTTGATTTTCGGTTTTCTTACTTCCATTCCAAGGCTCCTTTCCGCCAGGCGTAGGCCAGGCCAAACGTAAGTATCAACAGGAAGAACAGGGCGCTGACAAGGCCGAAGACGCCGATCTCCTGCACCACGACGGCCCACGCGAAGAGGAATACCGTTTCGACGTCGAACATCAGGAACAGGATCGCAAAGAGGTAGTACCCTACTTTGAACTGCATCCACGACTTGCCGCGCGTGGGAATGCCGCACTCGTACGCCTCGCCTTTCTGCGGGTTGTACGAACGGGGCGAGATCGCGCGGGCCACTCCCAGAGCGATCGCCACCAGTCCGATGGCGGTCAGGATTACGACCATTAGTAGTACGAAATACATATACTGTAAAGAGTTGTTTTTTTCGGGCAAATTCGGTTAAACAAGAGTGGTGCGCCTCTTCGGTCGGAAGATGCGCATGGGGGCAATCGAAGCGGTCAAATCCGGATTTTGCCCAGCGAAAAGACGTAGTAATCCACCGCGTCGGGATGGGGATTCGCCGGACGATTGCTGCAAGGGAGCGGACTTTTTTCCGAAGGCCGGAGAGAAGGAGTCGCTGATGCGAGTTGTCTGCAGTTTATATGCAGCATCGGTGCGATGACCTCGCTTACGGTTTCGGACGCGATGAACGAATGGTGGAAATAGTGCAGGCCGCTCTTTTCCTGAGGCGGAACGTGCTGCGTCAGGCTGCCGACGGAATCGCCGCCGGAGGCGTATTGCACCGGAAGTTGCTGGCGGCAGAGCGTTCCTGTCGTCAGTACCAGCAAGGCGAATAAAAAGTATCCGATTTTCCCGGTCATTCCGATTCTTTTTTCCGGCCACAAAGATAACCTTTTTCCTGTTAGATGTTCTCTTTTGTCCGGCGGAAAAGTCTCGGATTGGATAATTTTGATCTCGAATTGACGAATTTTCCGTTCCTGTAACGCGTTACGGTGAACGGTCGAAAACGGGTGATATTCGGAAAAGCGGTTTCCTGAAGCTGCGGCTATGCAGCTTGGTCACTTTTCGAGGTTTTGTACGATGATGTACGGATATCGGATGCAAAGCCTGTTTTTGAAATTTCGGGATTACGGATAAAAATAGCGCTGCAAAGTCGGGTTGCAGCGCTATTTTTCGATTGAATGCAGGCGGCTACGACGCCGGATGTTCCGCCGACCGGTATTCGTTGGGGGTAAGGCCTGTGATTTTCTTGAACAGACGGGTAAAGTGCTGCGGATATTGGAAGCCGAGTTCGTAGGCGACCTGTCCGATCGTCTTGTCGGGTGCCAGAATCCGTTCCTTGGCCGTGGCGATCAACTTGAGTTGGATGTACTCCTGGGCCGATTTGCCGGTTTCCTTCTTGATCAGATCGCCGAAATAGTTCGGGGAAAGGCACAATTCTCCGGCGCACCATTTTACCGAAGGCAGCCCTTCGCGCTGGGCGCGATCCCCCGCAAAATAGTCGTCGAGCAGCCGTTCGAACCGGGCCAGAATGTCATGATTGACGTTCGAACGGGTGATGAACTGCCGCTCGTAGAAGCGCAGACAGTAGTCGAGCAGCATTTCGATGTTGATGGCGATGAGCCGTTTGCTGTGGCGGTCGATAGCGTGTTCCAGCTCCTGCCGGATCTTGAGGAAGCAGCCGACGACCATTTCGCGCTCTCGCTCCGAGAGGTGCAGCGCCTCGTTCACTTCATACGAGAAGAATGAATATTCACGGATGTTGCGTCCGAGCGAGGTGCCGCGAACCAGGTCGGGATGGAAGACCAACGCCCACCCTTTCGGCTGATAGACTTCGCCATTGTCTTCGATGCCGATAACCTGCCCCGGCGCCAGACAGACCAATGTTCCTTCCTGATAGTCGTAATGCTGACGCCCGTAGAGCAGGTCGCCGCACTTCACTTCTTTCAGAAAGATGGCGTAGAAGCCGAAAATATGACGGACGTGCTTCATCGGATGCGCTTTCGAGAGATCGATCACGCTGACCAGCGGATGCAGGGTTTCGACACCCAGCAGGTCGTTGTATTCGAAGACGTTTTCGATATAGTGGATTCCCTTTTCCATAGTCGGTTCGTTTTTTTGCATGGAAGCGATGCTGTTTCAGGTTGCCGAGCGGAGTCTGCGGTTCTGTCGCTTGTTCGAAACGAAGAACGTGAACGGCAAAATCCGATTCTTCCGTGTTCGTCCGGGACGCATCCTTACTATTGCAAGGATAGTGAAAGGCAGGCGGCAAGCCAAATTTAACGTTCTGTTTTCCTCCTCCTTGCATAGCAGAGTTCACCAGTGTCCTCTGCGTATGCTTCGAGCGTCGGTCGTTCGAGCTTGTCCGAGCCGCATCTTCTCTTCTGCAAAGATAGTGAAAGCCGAGAAGAAAACGGGAGCTTGTTCACAGTTTTCCGAGGCGTGTCCTATCTTCTGCAAAGATAAGCGCTTTATTCGCTTCCCGGACGCTTCGTCCGGCAAAAACCGTAATTTTGGTAAGAAGCTCCGTAATCTGTGTCAGGGAACGATCGACCAGCCCCGAATTACGGGTGCGGAATCTGTAATTCGGGTAATTTCTCCGGTAATTTGTTTCCTCTTTTTTCGTGCGGAATATCCTATTTTTGCAAAAACGAGGAGAGGAAAATTCGAGTCCCGTCGTTCGAAAAATCGGGATGTTCGAAAAAATCCGCTTCGGGACGAAAATAAACAGTTAAATTTAATAGGTATGAAGACGAATTTGAATTACGACATGTTCGTTCCGACGCGAACGTTGTTCGGTGCTGGAACTCTGAACGAATTGCACGCCCAGCCGATGCCGGGCCGCAAGGCGTTGTTGGTTATTTCCAACGGACGTTCTACCCGGGCCAACAGTTATTTGTCACGCACGGAAGAGCAGCTTCGTATGGCCGGAGTGGAAACGGTATTGTTCGATCGCGTAGAGGCCAATCCGTTAAAATCGACCGTTATGGCGGGAGGTGCCATGGCTCGTGAAAACGGATGCGATATGATCGTCGCTCTGGGCGGCGGCAGCGTGATGGACGCTGCGAAGGCTATTGCGGTCGTTGCGTCCAACGGCGGAGATTATTGGGATTATATTCCTTGTGGAACGGGTAAGGGCAAGGCAGTTGCCGAGACGCCGCTGCCGATCGTGGCGATCACCACCACGGCCGGTACAGGTTCCGAAACCGATGCGGGGTGCGTGATTACCAATGCCGAAACCCACGAAAAGACGGGCTTCGTACATCCGGGGCTGTTTCCAGTGCTCGCCGTCGTCGATCCGGAGCTGATGCTTACCGTTCCGCCGAAATTCACGGCTTTCCAGGGGTTCGATGCGCTGTTTCATTCGACCGAGGCCTATATCTCCAATGCCGCCAATCTGATGAGCGACATGTACGTGCTCAACGCTATTGAGAATGTGGCCCGCTACCTGCCTCGTGCCGTGGCCGACGGCAGCGACCTCGAGGCCCGCACCCGTGTAGCGTGGGGCAATACCCTTTCGGGTTCGGTGATGTGCGTGGGGCGCTGCACGAGCGAACATTCGCTCGAACATGCGATGTCGGCCTACCACCAGGAGCTGCCGCACGGCGCCGGCCTGATTATGATTTCGAAAGCCTACTACGCCCATTTCATCGAACGGCACGTTTGCGACGAGCGTTTCGTGGCGATGGCCCGTGCGCTGGGCGTGGAAGATGCCCGGGAGCCGATGGATTTCATTCGGGCGCTCGAGGCTCTGCAGCGGGCGTGCGGTGTGGCGGATTTGCGGATGTCCGATTACGGTATTTCGCCCGACGAATTTCCGGCGATGGTCCGCAATGCCAGGGAAACGATGGGCTTCCTGTTTCCGTTCGACCGGGAGCCGCTTTCGGACGAGGAGTGCGAAGCCATTTACAGGGCGTCGTATCGGTAAGGGGTTGGTTCCGGATCGGGCCTCGGTCGGAAAATGCAGCCCGGGGTTCGTTGAGAGGGATGATTCACACGATCGAGATATTCACGAATAAAATTTAACGATTATGAGCAAAAAAGTATTGATCCTTTCGTCCAGTCCCCGCCGAGGCGGGAATTCGGACACGTTGTGCGACGAATTTCTGCGCGGAGCGCAGGAGGCCGGACACGAAGTCGAAAAGATTTTTCTGAAAGATAAAACCATTCACTATTGCACGGGCTGCGGCGTATGCAACGAAGGCAAGCCCTGTCCGCAGAAAGACGATGCGCCGGAGATCGTACGGAAAATGGTCGCGGCCGACGTGATCGTGCTGGCTACGCCGGTCTATTTCTACACCATGTCGGCCCAGATGAAGACGCTGATCGACCGCTGCTGCGCCGGATATCTGGAAATCCGCGACAAGGAGTTCTATTTTATCGTCGCGGCCGCCGAAACCAGCGTTGCGGCTATGGAACGTACGATCGACGGTTTTCGGGGATTCCTCGACTGTCTGGACAATCCGCAGGAGAAGGGTGTCGTCTATGGTGTCGGGGCCTGGCACAAGGGGGATATCCAAGGAAAACCGGCTATGAAACAAGCCTATGAAATGGGGCGTAACATTTAATCGTCCGGTCCGATGAAAGTACGGTTATCTATATTGGCGGCCTTCGTGACGATATTGTCGTTCGGTTGTTGCCAAGCACAAAGTACGAATGTTCTGAATATGAAAAACGAAACGATTTTTCCGCAGATCTTCCCGCAGGGCGATAGACTGCCCGAAGAATTCTCCCGCTATTTTACGGGGCAGGCTTATCTGGCTTCGATAAGTAACAACGAGGCATTGGGAACGCATATTTCGAATGTGACTTTCGAGCCGGGCTGCCGCAATAACTGGCACAGTCACACGGGCGGTCAGCTATTGCTGGTGACCGCCGGACGGGGGTATTATCAGGAAAAGGGAGAGCCTGCCCGTGAGTTGCGGCCGGGTGACGTGGTCGAGATTCCGGCCGATGTCGTCCACTGGCACGGAGCAGCTCCGGACAGTTGGTTTTCGCACCTCGCGGTCGAGTGCAATCCCGCTGCCAATGTGAATACATGGCTGGAACCGGTCGGCGATGCGGAGTATGAAGCGGCTACGGCGATGTCCGGGTGCCGGCCCGGACTTTCGGCCGCTGCCGTAAAAAACGCGGAGATGTGGTTTCCCGGCGAGGCGCCTGCATTTGTGAAGACGGACCCCGAACTGGCCGAAGTATTCGGTAATTTCGCTTTCGACGAAGTGCAGCGTTACGGGAAACTGGATGTCAAAACCCGTGTTCTGGTGACGATGGCCTCCTCCCTTGCGCAGCAGGCTGCCGCCACCTATGAAATGACGCTGCGGGCGGCATTGGCCAACGGGGTCGCACCCGTTGCGGTTCGGGAAGTACTCTATCAGGCCGTCCCTTATGTCGGTATGGCCAAAGTGGTCGATTATATTGCATTGACGAACGATTTTTTAATGAAAAATATATTATCCAATAATAGATACCCACAGCGATAAACAGCATCCCGACGGTGCGTGCGAGCCACTTTCGGATTATCTGCATTCGTCCGTAGAAGATGCCCACTCCTGCCGCGCCGTAAGCCAGTATCCAGGCTGCGATGACCACCGGCATACCGGTCGCAATAGCAAATACGACAGGCAGAAACCAGCCGCCCGGTTCGGCTGCCGCCATCGGGATCAACATTCCGAAGTAGAAAACCCCGCTCGAGGGGCAGAATGCCAGCGAAAAGAGAATACCTAACAGCAATGCACCCCAGCTTCCGTGACGGCCGATCTTCTCGCAATGGCCCGAAAATCCGAATTTCGGCAGGTTCAACCTGTGGCCGAAAAGCATGAACAGCCCGATCAGAATAAGTGCCGGAGCGACGATCGCATCGCCGTATTTGCCGATGATTTTTTGCAGGGCGTAGGTGTTCGCCCCTTCGCGCAGCAAGGGAATGAATGCCAGCCCGATCCCCGCATACGTGAGAATTCGCCCGGCAGTGTAGAGCAATCCGTTGCAGAAAACACGGTGTTTGTCGTCGATATCCTTGCCGATGAATCCGACGGCGGCGATGTTCGTCGCCAGCGGACAGGGGCTGATTGCGGTGAGCAAACCCAGAAGGAATGCCGTAACGATCGGTGTCGTGCCGCTCTCGAGCAGTCGTTGAATCCATTCCATAAGATTATTTTGACATTCGGGTTATTGCATCGTTAAGCCGGGCCTTGAATGTGGCGGGCTGGTCTTTGGCATAGCTGAATCCCATGCGGGTCAGATTTTCCACCCGGCCGTTTCGGTCGAGGATCAGCGCCGACCACCCGGCTTGGTATCGGTCGGCCAAGGCTTCGTTCTCGGCGATGTCGATGATCCGAAGGACCACTTTTTCGCTTCCGATACTGTCGATGACCTCCCGGGTCAGCCGTTCGATGGCGGTGCAGGTGGCACAACGCTGTTTCCCGTGGAAATAGAGAACCTGTACGCAGTCGTCGGCGACAGCTTCAACCGTTACGCGGTGCCGGGAGCCGCCGCATGCGTACAACAGCGCTGCGGCGAGGAGAAGAGTGGCCGCTTTCATCGGTTCAACAACTCTTTGACCTCTGCGAGCGAAAGCTTGCGTCCGGCCGAAACCACCCTGCCATCCACGACCAATCCGGGCAGTGTCATTACACCGTAAGAGAGGATTTCTGTAATGTCTTCTTCCTTAACTATTGCGGCCGAAATACCCAATTCGGCTATGGCCTGCGTTACCGTTTCGTAGAGTGTCCGACATCCGGTACACCCCGTTCCCAATACTTTGATCTCCATATCTGTTTCTATTATTAAATGTAGTTCGACGAATTACGAACATTTTCCCTAAAAAAAGCGGTTTCAACCGCAACAGGAACCTTTCTTTCTGTATTCGCAGAAAAAATCCGCGAACGATTCACGGGCTTTCGCCCAATTCTCCCGATTGATGCAATAACGTACTTTCGGAGCTTCGATTTCTCCCTGGATCAATCCGGCGGCTTTCAACTCTTTGAGGTGTTGCGATACGGTGGCTTTGGCGATGGGCAGCACTTCGTGTATGTCTCCGAAAAAACAGCTATCCTGTCCGGCGAGGAACCGCAGAATCGCCATGCGTGCCGGATGCCCCATCGCTTTGGCGAAACGGGCCAGCTGTTCCTCTTGTTCGGTATAGGCTTTTGGGGACATATTTTCGGATCTTGTGTTCGTAAATATACGAACAATATTCGAATATGCAAATAATTTTTTTATTTTTGAAAAATCCGTTATTTTTGCACAAACATCAGATGATGTGATGATAGAGAGTACGGATACGACGATTCGAAAAAGATCGTTGGCCGAAGAGATGGCCGTCCGGTTGCAGGAGCAGATCGCGCAGGGACGGTTCGAGGTCGGCGGGAAGTTGCCGACCGAATCCGAATTGATGAAAATTTTCGGGGTCGGCCGTTCGACGGTGCGCGAAGCCGTGAAGATCTTGGCCAACATGGGGTTGCTGAAAGTGCAGCAGGGGGCCGGGACGTTCGTCGAAAGCCGGACGGCACGGAACGAGTCGATGGAGCGGTGCATGCAACGTGCCGACATCGGCGATCTGGAGGAGGTCCGGCGGATTCTGGAGGTCGCCATTGTCGAACGGGCCGCGCAGCGACGTACGCAGGCGGATATCGAAAAGATCGGGACACACCTCGCCCGGCGCGGTGCGGCCGCCGCAGCCGGACGATTGAACGACTGTATCGCGGCCGATGTCGATTTCCACGTGGCTCTGTCCGAGGCTACGCATAACGAAATATTGCACGAACTCTATCGTGCGGCCTCCGTGCATTTGCAGAAACGACTCGAACACATTTATACGGATACCGGTTGTCTGCTCGCCTCCCAATCCACGCATGAACGGCTGTTGCGGAATGTCGTCGCCCAAGAGCCTCGGAAAGCGTTGGAAACGATCGCTGTCATCCTGCAAGAACCGTAACCTATGAATACCGCAGCCAAATCCGTACGATCATACCGCTCCCTGACGAGCCGGACGGTTTACCCTATTTTGTTGATGGTCAGTATCACCCATCTGTTGAACGATATGATGCAGTCGGTGATCCCGGCGGTTTATCCGCTTCTCAAGGAGAAGTTCGATTTTACGTTCGCCCAGATCGGCCTCATTACATTGGTCTTTCAACTCACTTCGTCGCTGTTGCAGCCGGTGGCCGGTCTGCTCGCCGACCGTCATCCCCGCCCCTACTCGCTGGCCGGCGGTATGTGTTTCACGCTGGCCGGGCTGCTGGTGCTTGCCTTCGCGCCGGGTTTTGTCTGGATTCTGATTGCGGTGGGGCTGATCGGCTGCGGTTCGTCGGTGTTCCATCCCGAATCCTCGCGGGTGGCGCAACTTGCCTCGGGCGGCCGTAAGGGACTGGCACAGTCGATCTTCCAGGTCGGCGGAAATGCCGGAAGCGCTATGGGGCCCCTGTTGGCCGCGTTGATCGTCATTCCGTTCGGACAGTCGTCGATCGGTTGGTTCGCTCTGACGGCATTGCTGGCGATTTTTATCCTCGTAAGGATCGGCGACTGGTACAAACGCCGGCTGGCGATCGCGGTTCGCAGGCCCGACGCTGCGGAAACGGCTTTCGCGCACAGCCTGCCGCGGCGGAAAATCCACACGGCCCTCGTCATTCTGGGCATTCTGGTCTTTTCGAAGTATTTCTACATCGCTTCGATGACGAGTTACTTTACGTTTTTCCTGATGGACAAGTTCGCCGTATCGGTGCAAGGTGCGCAATATTGTCTTTTCGCTTTTCTTGCGGCTTCGGCTGCGGGTACGTTCATCGGAGGACCGCTGGGCGACCGCATCGGACGCAAATATGTGATTTGGGGTTCGATTCTGGGGGCTGCGCCTTTTACCCTGCTGCTACCCTACGTCGGTTTGGCTGCGACCGTCGTGCTGTCCGTAGTGATCGGGCTGGTCATTTCGTCGGCCTTTTCCGCCATTCTGGTTTATGCCACCGATCTGATGCCCGGCAAGGTGGGGATGATCGCCGGAGTCTTTTTCGGCCTGATGTTCGGGCTGGGCGGTCTCGGTTCGGCGTTTTTCGGCTGGCTGGCGGACCGGACGAGTATCGAGTTTATTTTTCAGGTCAGCACGCTGTTGCCCCTGTTGGGTGTTATCACCGGTTTTTTGCCGAATATAGAGTCGAAAAGCGGAAAATAGGATTTTCCGTGCATGTTCTCTTGCTCTTGTTCGGCGCAGGAAGGGGCTGAACGTGGGTGCAAGCTGAAAATCGGTCGCGTCGGCCGTGTTTTCTGCTGCGGATCGCGGGAACTTCGGTCGATATATTTACTACCGCTTCGACTGTTCTGCCGCAAGTGTTAGGGTTCGGGATGGATATGTAAACTCATCTCTATTGTCTTTGCGAAAAATATTGGAGTCCGATCATATTGGTCGGATTCTTTGCTATGACCGTTTCTGGTCCCGATGTAATGTATAACCTGTAATCGGGTCTTTTGTTGCGGCTCCGTGTTCGAGGGTGTTACAGCCCCGCTCCGGCCGTTGTTGTCGTAGCTCCGGATATGCGCGGGGATACTCCGCGTCGAATTGTTATGGCGGAGGCGGGAATCTGTTCTTACGTCGTACCCTCTCTTTTTTGCCGCTTTTCTCTTTCTCTCCGGTAACATGTCTGTCTGTTTTTTTTCGGGGTTGGCCGCAGGTGAAGAAGTACATTATATATAAATAGTGATTTTGTATTGCCTTTTTTTATGAAATATTTATTAAATAATTTTTATTAAAATAAAAAAATAGAGGAGAAAGTTTATGAATAATTTAGAAGTTGAAAATCAAATAACAAATGACGTTTCTATTGAAAATAAACAGAGAAATTTTTTGCAGACAAATATAGGGAAAGCCGTTAATACTGGATTGAATATAGGTCTTAGGTATATTCTTCCGGATGTAATAGAAGACCAAGTTATAGAAATAAAAGATAGTTTTTTACAAAATGGATTTAAAGAGGGAATTCAAACAGCAATTGATTCAGCAATTAATTTTGGAAAAAGTGCACTAGGAATTGTAACAGGAAATTTTGAAAATGTACAACAAATGCAAGCAGCAGTTAAATCTGGAGGAATAATAGATGGAATTTCAAATGTATTAAATTTTACTATTAATAAGGTAGTTAATAGTGGAAAGATTCCGTATGCCTTAGGTAGTGCAATCAAAACAGGAAAAAATGCTATATTAAATAATATAACAAAGAATATAGAAAGCGAGTTTGAAAATCAAGTAAATCAGATTGAAAAATTAAATAAATATACAAATAATTGGAAGGATTATTTTAACAATAAAGATTTTTATGGAATGCAGAGAGAGTATGATAAGATTAGAGGAATAATGAAAGAAATTGCACCAATAGAAAATACAATAAAAACAGCAAGAGTAGTAGAAAACTTACATAAATTAATAAAAAATAATGGAAAAAATTTCGACTTGACGAGTGAGGAATTAGAGCTTGCAAAAATGCTTTAAATTACTAAAAAAAACTAGATAAAATAGACTGTTTTGCTTGCAAAAAAAGTATTATTTTAGTATAATACAAACATAGATATAACTTAGAAAAGAGGTAAATATATGGACTCAAAAGACACAGAATTAGAAGACAGAGATGGTAAAATAATAGAGAGAGACATCGAAGACGAAATGAAAACTGCATATATAGATTATGCAATGAGTGTTATTGTATCTAGAGCTTTACCAGATGTAAGAGATGGTTTAAAACCAGTTCATAGAAGAATTTTATATACTATGTATGAAGATGGTTTAACATCAGATAAGCCATATAGAAAATCAGCAACTACAGTCGGTGACGTTTTAGGTAGATATCATCCACATGGAGATTCATCTGTATATGATGCAATGGTTAGAATGGCTCAAACATTCTCACTTAGATACCCATTAATTGATGGACATGGAAACTTTGGTTCAATCGATGGTGATGGAGCAGCTGCTTATCGTTATACAGAAGCAAGAATGTCTAAAATTGCAGAAATTATGTTGACTGATATTGAAAAAAATACAGTAGATTTTATGCCTAACTTTGATGATAGACTTCAAGAGCCAACTGTATTGCCAGCAAAGATTCCAGCACTTTTAGTAAATGGTTCTTCAGGAATTGCTGTAGGTATGGCAACAAATATTCCACCACATAATTTAACAGAAGTTATAAATGGTATTATTAAAATTATTGATGATGACAATGTAACTGATGAACAATTAATGCAAATAATTAAAGGACCAGATTTTCCAACTGGAGGAATGATTCTTGGAAGAGAAGCAATCAAACAGGCATATACAACAGGAAAAGGAAAGATAACTGTAAGAGCTGAAGCTGAAATTGAAGAAATGAGTAATGGAAAACAAAAGATTATTGTAACATCATTACCATATCAGGTAAATAAGGCTAAATTGATTGAAAATATAGCAAACCTTGTAAAAGAAAAAAGAATTGAAGGAATATCAGAACTTAGAGATGAGTCTGATAGAGAAAATGCTGTAAGAATTCATATTGGACTTAAAAAGGATGCAAATGCAAGAGTTGTATTAAATCAGTTATATAAAAACACACAAATGCAAGATACATTTGGAGTAATAATGTTAGCTTTAGTTGATGGCCAACCTAGAATACTGACTTTAAGACAATGCTTAGATTACTACATAGACCATAGAAAAGGTGTTATATTACGTAGAACACAATTTGAACTTGATAAAGCATTAGCAAGAGCCCATATATTAGAAGGTTTAAAAATAGCATTAGATAATATTGATGAGGTAATTAATATAATAAGATCATCATATGATGATGCTAAAGAAAGATTAATGGAAAGATTTGGCCTTTCGGATATTCAAGCTCAAGCAATATTGGATATGAGATTAAAAACTTTATCTGGATTGCAGAGAGAAAAGATTGAGGAAGAGTACAATGAGTTAATGAAGTTAATTGCTCATTTAAGAGAAATATTAGGTAGCGAGAAACTTGTATTCGAAATCATCAAAGAAGAATTAACAGAAGTTAAAGAAAAATATGGTGATGAAAGATTAACAAAGATTGTTGCTGCTGAAGGTGAATTTAATGAGGAAGACCTTATAAAAGAAGAACAAATGGTAGTTGCATTAACTCACTTTGGTTACATAAAGAGAATGCCAATAGACACTTATAGAAGCCAAAAAAGAGGCGGAAAAGGTATTAGTGGTATTTCTACAAGGGAGGAAGATTTCGTTAAACAAATATTCACAACTTCTACTCATGATACAGTATTGTTCTTTAGCAATAAAGGAAAATTGTATAGATTAAGAGGATATGAAATTCCAGAAGCAGGTAGAACTGCTAAAGGAACTGCGATTGTAAACTTATTAAGTTTAGATGCAGGTGAAAAAATTTCTGCGGTAATACCAATTTCAGATTTTGAAGATAGCAAATATCTATTAATGGCTACGAAAAATGGATTGATAAAGAAAACTCCATTACAAGAGTATAATTCAAGTAGAAAGACTGGATTATTGGCAATAACGTTGAAAGATGATGATGAGCTAATAGATGTTAGGTTAACAGATGGTCAAGATAATGTTGTATTAGTTACTGAAAAAGGACTTTGTATAACATTTGATGAGAAAGACGTAAGACCAGTTGGAAGATCTGCACAAGGCGTACTAGGAATTCGTTTAGATGAGGATGACACTGTAATTGGAATGGAATCTATATTATCAAATAATAAAGGTGTTACATTGTTAGCAATTACTGAAAATGGTTTCGGAAAGAGAACAGAACTTGACGAATATAGAGTACAGAATAGAGGAGGAAGAGGTGTAATTACATACAAGATTACCCCTAAGACTGGAAATATAGTTGGAATAAGAATGGCAAAAGAAGACGATGATGTAATGTTAATTACAAACTCTGGAACTATTATAAGAATTAATGTTAAAGATGTAAGCATATTAGGAAGAGCAACACAAGGTGTAACATTAATGAGAACGAACGAAAATGAAAAGGTTGTAAGTATAGAAACTGTAGAACCAGAAGAATAAATAAAGTATAAATTAGGCTTTTCATGTTAGATTGAAATTTAACAAGGAGAGCTTAATTTTGTGTAAAAAAAGAATTACAAATTATATTTATTTATAACATGTAATTCTTTTTTAGATTATTTATTATTTTTCTCTAAATTATCTTTAGCAACTGCCATTAATAATTTTATTCTATTTGTCTGGTTTGCTTCACTTGCACCCGGGTCATAGTCTATTGGTGAAATATTAGCGTAAGGATATTTTTCTCTTATTGTTTTTATTACACCTTTTCCAACAACATGGTTTGGCAAACATGCGAAAGGCTGTACACATACTATGTTAGAAATTCCATGTTCTATGTATTCTACCATTTCTGCTGTTAGGAACCAACCTTCACCAGTCTGATTTCCAATCGAAAGAATATCTTTTACTTTGTCTTCTAGTTCCCAAATATCGCAAGGTTGTAAATAACCTTTTTTAGAATTTGCTAGAGCAATTCTTTCATCTTTCTCAAGAATGTCTATTAATTTTATTGCAAGTTTAAATATTTTGGCTTTATATTTATCTGTCTTTATAAGTGTGTTAAAAGTTATTTTGTGTGTTGCCATGAATTTTACAAATCCCATAAAATCTGGAAGTATAACTTCTGCACCTTCTTGTTCTAATTTTTCTGCTATGAAATTGTTGCCGAATGGATGATATTTTATTAAAACTTCACCAACTATTCCAACTTTTGGTTTCTTCATAGAAGTATCTAATTCAATTTTTTCAAAGTCGTTAACCATATCATAAATGCTTTTCTTAAATTCCGATAAAGAAGAGTGTACAACTAATTCTTTGCATTTTTGCATCCATTCATCATATAGTTTTTGCGTTTCACCTCTGTTTACCTCATAGACTCTATTTTTAGTAAGCATTTTTTGAAGTAAGTCTCCGTAAACAACGACCTTAAGAAGTTTTTCCAGCATGTCTGGAGTTATTTTAAATCCTGGCATCTTTTCCATTCCAACAACATTAAATGAGATAACAGGAATATTAGCAAATCCAGCATCTTTTAATGCTTTACGAATGAATCCTATGTAGTTTGTAGCTCTACATCCACCACCAGTTTGAGACATTATTAAAGCAGTTTTATTTAAATCATATTTTCCAGATTCAAGTGCCTCAATCATCTGTCCTGTAACTAATATTGATGGATAGCAAGCATCATTATTTACGTACTTTAATCCAGTTTCTACTGTATGTTGTGTACAGTTACGTAGTAGCTCAAGATTGTATCCGCAAGACCTTACGGCCGTTTCGATTAGCTCGAAATGTATTGGAGCCATTTGAGGGCATAGTATTGTATAGTCTTTCATATCTTTAGTAAACATAACTTTTTTTATGGTATAATCTGCGTCGCAATTTGTGCATACATTATCTTTTTCACGTTTGTTCATACTTGCAAGAAGTGAACGGATACGAATTCTAACTGCACCTAAATTATTTACTTCATCAATTTTTATTAATGTGTACATTTTATTATAACTTGACAATATTTCTTCAACCTGATCTGTTGTTACAGCATCTACGCCACAACCAAATGAGTTTAATTGCACAAGTTCTAAATTATCATGCTTTCCAACAAAATCAGCTGCTGAATATAGTCTTGCGTGGTATACCCATTGATTTACAACCCTTAATGGAGCTTTAGGTTCTGTTTGGTTTGCAATACTGTCTCCAGTAATAACGCCAAGCCCGAGGCTTGTAATTAATGTATCGATACCATGATTAATTTCTGGATCTACATGATATGGACGCCCAGCAAGAACAATACCTTTTAAATGATTTTTCTCTAAATATTCTACGGCCTTAGCACCTTCAGCATGTATATCTGCTCTGCAATGTTGATATTCTTCTTCTGCGAGTTTAGCAGCATTTAATAATTCTTTCTTTGTGAAATTGTACTTTTTAAATTCAGGCAAACCTAGAATTGTTTCTGCTAAAGTTTTTGCATCAAAAGGTAAGAATGGATTCAAAAAAGTAATATCCTTGTCTTTTAATTCTTCGACATTGTTTTTCAAAACCTCTGAATACGAAATTACAATAGGGCAGTTATAATGATTATCTGCTGATTTATATTCTTTTCTAGAATATGGTACACATGGATAAAATATCGTTTTTATTCCTTGTTTTACTAAACTAATTATATGACCATGTGATAATTTGGCCGGGTAACAAACAGATTCAGAAGGCATTGATTCCATACCTTTTTCGTATGTTTTTCTGTTACTTTTTTCAGAGATTATAACTCTAAATCCAAGGTTGGTTAAAAATGTAAACCAGAAAGGGTAATCTTCATACATATTTAAAACTCTAGGAATTCCTATAACACCACGAGGTGCATTTTTTTCCTCAAGAGGAGTGTAGTCAAAAATTCTCTTATACTTATATTTTACTAAGTTTGGTAATTTTTTATTTTCCGAAACGATTCCAGCTCCTTTTTCGCATCTATTACCAGAAATATGCTTTGTACCATTGCTAAATTTGTTTATTGTGAGTAGGCAGTGGTTTTCACAACCATTACAACGCACATGTGATGCTTCAACTTTTAAGTTATTTATAGCATCCAAGTTAGAGATAGTAGAGACATATTCCATATCTTTATTTGCTTCGTATTGTTCTTGAGCTAAAAGTGCAACACCATAAGCACCCATAAGCCCAGCAATGTCAGGTCTTACAACATTTTTTCCAACTAACAATTCAAATGCACGCAAAACAGCATCATTATAAAATGTTCCACCTTGAACTACAATATGAGAGCCTAAAACCTTCATATCTCTAATCTTCATAACTTTTTGAATGGCATTTTTTATTACAGAATAAGAAAGCCCTGCTGAAATATCTCCCACACTATAGCCTTCTTTTTGAGCCTGTTTAATTTTGGAATTCATGAATACAGTACATCTTGAACCTAAATCGACAGGATTTCTTGCGGAAATAGCAGAATTTACAAATTCGCTAATTGTTAGTCCAAGACTCTTTGCAAATGTTTCTATAAATGAACCACATCCAGAAGAACAAGCTTCATTTAGCATTATATTATCTATGGAGTTATTTTTCAGCTTAATATATTTCATGTCTTGACCGCCAATGTCTACTATACTAGTAACATTAGGCATAAACTTCTTAGCAGCTGTATAATGTGCAATTGTTTCAATTTCGTTCAAATCAACATTTAATGCTGTTTTAATAAGTGCTTCTCCGTAACCGGTAACACCACTGTATCTAATAGTTACTCCTTTAGGAAGTACTTTATATAATTCTTTTAGCATATTTGTTACACTTTTTAGAGGATTTCCTTCATTTCCTGCATATAAAGAGTACAACAAAGCGCCTTCTGTATCGGTTACAACGAGTTTGGTGGTTGTAGAGCCTGCATCAATACCTATAAAACAATCTCCTTTATAGGTTGATAAATCCCCCTTTTTTACAACATCTTTGCTGTGACGTGCTTTAAATTCATCGTATTCTGAATCTGTTACAAATAAAGGCTTTAGAGGATTTGTTGTAGAGTCATGTGAGCTTCTTAGAACTTGAATTTTTGCCATTAATTTCTGAGTAGAAATTGGAGTTGTTTCCATAGAATCTAATGCTGCACCTTTTGCAACTAATAAATGTGCTTCATCTGGAACTATTATTTGCTCATCGGTCAAATGAAGCGTTTCTATGAATCTATTTCTTAACTCTGAAAGATAGTTAAGAGGGCCTCCTAAAAATGCAACATTTCCACGTATTGGTCTTCCGCATGCAAGTCCACTAATAGTCTGATTAACAACAGCTTGAAATATAGAAGCTGCAATATCTTCTCTTGCTGCACCTTCATTTATAAGTGGTTGAACATCAGTTTTAGCAAATACTCCGCAACGTGAAGCTATTGGGTAAATAATTGAGTGTTTTTTGGCAAGTTCATTTAAGCCAGAAGAATCAGTGTTTAACAATGATGCCATCTGGTCAATAAATGCACCAGTACCACCAGCACAAGTTCCGTTCATACGTTGTTCAATAGACTTTCCAAAATATATAATCTTAGCATCCTCACCACCAAGTTCAATTACGACATCAGTTTTTGGAATGTATTTTTCTACGGCTCTTTTACAAGCAACAACTTCTTGAATAAAAGGTACATTCAAAAATGTAGCTGCAGACATTGCGCCAGATCCTGTAAGAGCGATAGTAAATTCAGCATCAGGGTAACGATTGGCTAAATCATCTAAAACTGCACATACTGTATTTTTTGTATCTGAATTATGACGTTGGTAGCTTGTATAAATTGTGTTAAGATTATTATCCATAACGGCAATCTTTACTGTAGTAGATCCAACATCAAGTCCTACATGCAATAAATTGTTCATATTAAATCTCCTTATGTTTTAAATAAAAGCTACCCTAATTTTATACGGAAAAGCGGATTTTGTCAAATGAAACTGACTAACTGTCAGAAAATATAAAAAACCTACAAATAGCTTATTTGTAAGTTTTTTGTCGAAAAATGTAGGATTGTGTATTTTATGTGAAAAATTATTTTTTGGACAATTATAGGTTCTAATTAGAAAATTAAGAGAATAGACATGTTATCAAAGATAAAATTAGAGGAGGATTACATAATGAAAACAAATTTTAAAAAAATAGTGATAGTATTGGTGATTATCGCAATAATTGCAGGCGTAATAACATATTTTATAAATAAAAATAAAAAACCTGAATATGTAGAATATGAACCACAAGAAGAAATATCAGATGAACAAGAGCGTAAAACAATGATTTCACTATATTTTGTAAATAAAACTACAAGAAATGTAGAACCTGAAGCCAGAATGTTAGACGTAAAAACACTAATAAAAGACCCATATACTGTTATAATAAATATGTTGATAGATGGACCAAAAAACGGAAACCATGATAATGTGATACCAGAAGGAACAACATTAATAGGAACAAGTTTAGAAGGAGATACTCTAAAAATAAATTTTTCATCAGAATTTGTAGAAAATCATATTGGCGGAAAAGAAGAAGAACAAAAGACTATAGAATGCTTAGTGAATTCGCTTACAGAATTAACAGAAGTAAATTCCATAAAAATATTAATAAATGGAGAAGAGAATGCAAAATTTAAAGATGGAGAAATAGACTTTTCTCAAAACTTTATAAGAAATGAATAGAATAAAAACTCTTATATAATTAATGAAAAATTATACAAGAGTTTTTATTTGAAGAAATTTATAAATTTACATATTGTGCATGCTTTTTGAGTGCAACAAAGAAAATTTTCTACGCAAAACAGTGAATTTAGAATATTATTTTGTGGCCTACAACATTTATTACAATATGGCTTACAACAAGGTTTATAGGAATAACAATTACAAGGAGGCTTTGGATTACACATAAACTTATTATAACTATTCATTTTTTACTTCCTCTATTTACATAATTTGATATTTAATATATAATATTAACGTATTAAAAATATGTGAATTCAACAAAAATGGAAAGTGGAAATTATGAATTTAAAAGAAAATGAGAGAATAGATGATTTGCAATATAAAGGATTAAAAATTATTCAGGATAAAACAGCATTTTGTTTTGGAATAGATAGTGTGTTATTATCAGACTTTGCAAAGGAAATAAAAAATAATAGTAAAGTTGCGGATTTAGGAACAGGAAACGGTATTGTTGGTCTTTTATTATGTAAAAAAACAAAGTTAAATCAAATTATAGGGGTTGAAATTCAAGAAGAAATTGCTGAAATGGCAGAAAGAAGTATTAAGTTAAATGATTTGGAAGAACAATTTAAAATTGTTAATGTTGACATAAATGATATTTTTAAGAAAAATGTACTGCAAAAAAATACATATGATGCGGTTGTAATGAATCCACCTTATAAAGAGGTGGGAAAGGGAAAAACAAACGAGAACTCTAGTAAATTAATAGCAAGACACGAAGTAAAGGCTACACTTTCCGACTTTATAAAGGTAGCAGCCGGATTGCTAAAAGATAAAGGAGAAGTATATGTAGTACATAAACCAGAACGAATTGTAGACATAATGCAAGAAATGAGAGCAAATAAAATAGAACCAAAAAAAATGAGATTAGTTTATCCATACGAAAATGAGACTCCATCTATTGTATTAATAAAAGGAGTAAAAGGCGGAAAAAAATTTTTTAGTGTAGACAAACCATTAGTAATATATCAAAATAACGGAGAGTATACACAAGATATAAAAAATATTTATATAAAAAATAATTAACAAAAATATTAAAATAAAATAATAATAAAATAGAAAATAAATTAATTTAAATAATAAAAAAGGAAGATAAATATGTTTGGAAAATTATATTTAATTGCAACACCAATTGGAAATTTA
>ENA-OPVL01000550-OPVL01000550.1-human-gut-metagenome-genome-assembly--contig:-NODE-550-length-25569-cov-2.344164_pt1 | contig 25569 bp, 20 predicted proteins | sample MGYA00241496_ERZ501984 | MGnify/ENA primary metagenome ERZ501984 (study PRJEB25962, sample SAMEA2042986) | human gut metagenome | biome: human gut; feature: human-associated habitat; material: faeces... | reverse complement strand
TGTTGCCAAATAATACACTTACTGTTACTCCTGCTAATATTAGCAATACTACTATTGTAACTACTAGTGAGACTATGGTGACTCCTTTTATTTCTTCTGTATTCTGCATCTTTTTCATCCTTCCGTACTATCATTAAGTTACATACTTAATGATAATATAAGAAGGTATTTTTACTTGATTTCAAACTAGTTTCAATACTTTTTGTATAATGTTAAATCTTTCTTTTATGCAAACTTTTAATTTGATAAAAATGTTCTATACCCCTTGACTTTATTTGCTCTTTTGTTATAATAAAAATATAAAATAATACCATTAAGTATGTAACTTAAGCACTAAAAAAACACTAATTTTTTTATAAAATTAGTGTAAAAAAATAAAAGAAGAAAAAATTTGTTGAAATTTACATATACTTTAAAATTTGAAATATAGTTATAATATCATCATAACAATTCTGATAAATGTTAATTGAACAATAGTATTTCGCACATAACATACATTTTTCTAGTTTTTAATAATATTAGAAATTTTACAAAGACGTACATAACCTGGTATGTTATATTTAGTTCTTTTTCAAATGCTATAAATTCATTTTGAGTTGGAACGTGCCACTCTTTTGATGTTATATCTCTACACACCGTATATCTATAAGTATAGCTTCTATAATCTTTTAATGCCATTACATAGAATTTTCCATTTCCGAAGCCAATCGCAAATAAAACATCCATTGTTCCGAATGGTCCTATATAATTTTTTTGACTAATATAATAATCTTTCAAAGATGCTTATGAAGATACTGAATATGATTGTCTAGTTCAAGAACCACTTCCACCTTTTTTGAAATCTTCAAATATTATTCCATCTGAGGTCCCATCTCCATCTGTGTCTTCATAATAACCCAGTTTTGAGCTTTTCTAATTTATAATTAAGTGAATAACTTAACGAATTTTTTTATATAAATTTAGATATTTCTTTATATCCATTCAAAAAGGTTTTCAGGAAAGATTAACTTACTGAAAAATTAATCTCCCCTAATTTTTTAGTCTTTTTTATCTAGCTTTTTATTTATTTCTGTTGTGTTTCTGCATATGATAAGTCTAACTAATATAAGCTCGTATGCTATTCTTACAACAAGGTTGCCTGCAACTAAATATACTAAGAAAGCTATAAAACTTGTAGATATTGTAGCAAATGAAGATAATGTAACAAATATAGCACATATTAAGTATAATATTTTTAATACATTCTCAATTGTTAATTTTTTAAATGTTAAAAAATCATACATCCAACCTAAAAAGCCAGTATATTTTCCTTCATTATCTTTTTTTAAGAATGTAAAGTACAATACTATGCCTCCTACAATAGCTAATACTAAAGATACAATTATCCATATAGCACTAGATGCTACAGAATTCATCGCTGGTGTGCTTCTTGCATATGATGATGCGTACATATGAACTCCCCCTTTCAAATTTTTTCAAATATAGAATACTATAAAATAGTTCAATTTTCAAGAAATATTCATGATTTTTTTAAAGAAATTTTCATAATTTTTTTTAAATTGACAACTCGGCTTTATTTGTAGTATAATTAACTTGTAAGCGTGTAATTATTACACATCATTTTGTTAAGCATTATGGAGGCATCTATATGAACATCATGCTTGTTATTGTCGTGTTGCTGTTCAACCTACTTTCTGGCGGAACAACGAGTAACGTCCCCACTACTATTGTACCTGATGGTACGGCGTGGTCCAATCCCAATTATCTTGTCCAGCTCATGTACATGTACGGCGGAAACGTCGACATGAACAGGTCGTATGAACAAGAATACGACAAAACCTATTATTTTGAAGATGGGTATCAGGCATACGGGTGGGGCAAAGGCTCCTCCGTTAGAGTTCATGGCAACATGAATTCAGGTATCTACTTTGATTTTAATATCAAAGCGAGTAATTACCAGCAAGAAGTCACTGTCGACACTCCTGTGGAAGGTTTGAAAGTTGTGACCAGCCAGTACTCTAATGGAGAAGCTGGATACAGCTTTAGTGTCGGTCCCATCAACCTCTATACTGCATTACAGCTTTTCAACTCTGCATCGTCTTATATGGTGCAGAGCAATACAGCAAGTTAAGGAAACTTGCTTACCCAAAAGCTGTAATTACAAAATCTCTCAGAGTCAATTGGCTCTGAGAGATTTTTATATATTAATTACCTTTTAGTCATATAAAACTCTACATTGGTAATTTTTTCCTTGTTTGTTATTTTTAATATATTGTATACACTTAATAACACACTTGTAGATATTATCCATAAGTTTCTATAAGTAAAGAAGAAATGTTGATACGAGTGTTGTTTTAATGCTAAATACCAAACAATACCTAAACAACCTATACATAAATAAATTACTATTTCTTTATAGTTAAACTCAATTCTTTTTAAATCCTTTATTTTTACTATTTTTATCACTAATAATATAATAGTAATTTTAAAGCCCAGAAAAATTGTAATCTAATTATTGATAAATTTTGTATCATAACATCTAAAAATCTACATTTTTGTCCTGAATTTGTTGTTCTATATTTTGCCTGCTCTATAACTGAGCTTATTAATTTTTTATTATACACTAAATCTACTAAAATCCATTTTGTAATCCATACTCCTAAATAACCTACTGCCCAGCAAATACAACATTTTGATATTTCTAAATAAAATTTTTTGTATGTAGAATTTTCTTTATTTCCAATCATAGCATATATCAAAAGTGGTATGCCTAGTGTTACAATTGGAACTGTTAGAAAATCAAAAAAGCTAGTTATTCCTCCTATAACCATAAAAAACATTAGTTTATCTTTTATATCTCTAGATAGCAATATTATTGATGCAATTGTTGCAATTAAAAACACAGATGTACCCTGTAGTGAGTTTCCAATATAAAAGTAGTCACAAATTATCATTCCTAATAAGAATATGATAGCAGTTCCTAAATCTATTTTCTTATAAATTTTATACAGCATTATTAGTCCTAATATTGCAAATGCAATTAATAAGATAGTTCTTATCTCCGTTATATTAAAGAAAATTAATAATGGTCTTAGAAAAATCAAATAACCGTGCCAATACCTTGCGTATTCAAAACTTTCTGTGATGTCATTATTAATTGTATCATGTAATTCGCCAACTTGATTTAATCCTTCATATTTTGACGCAGATTTTAATTCACCTGTCGAATCCGGATATATTATTTCTGTTTTTCCGTCGATATAATTTTTTCGTGCCATCATTGCAGAGTAAAACGGTGTTTTAGTATCTATCGAAAATGCAGTATTAACCATTAAAGCATCAGTGAAATTGTCAAATTTCAATTTTATTCTTTTATTTTTTATTGTAATAAAATATAGATTTGTTTGCTTATCAAGTATTTCTGAGCTTTCTTCTACTGATTTAATTATCATTTTTTTCGGTACTAGTGATGTTATAGTTAATGCTAGGCAAAAGGCTATAATCATTACAATAAAGGCCAATAAATATTTAAAAATTTTCTTCATCTGTTAATAGAACTCCATTATTCTTTATCTCTCTTAATCTGTTTACTATATCTATCTTCCTCACTAAATATGCATCCACAATATTTTTGCATGTATAGTCCTAAATCGTGAGCCTTCTGATGTCCTTCCCAAAATCCGACTCTAAAATCTCTGTACAAGAAGTCTATTCCATATTCTTTGCTGTATTGCTCCATTATTTTTTTTATAAAATCATGCTTTTGATATATGCTGTATAACAAGGTAGTCGTAACAGTATCATATCCATGTTCTTTAGCATATTCAAATGTTTTTCTTAGCCTAACTGGATAACAATAATTTACACATCTCGCATTTAAATTTTTTACCGCTTCTTTACAAAACTCATCTAAGCCATATTCTTCTTCGAATATGGCTTGTATATTTATTGATTTTGTATATTCTTTTAGGCAGTCTCTACGTGCTTTGTACTCCGTATATGGGTGAATATTGGGATTATACCAGTATACTGTTGGTTCTATTCCTTCTTCTCTCAACTTGTCTATGCAGTACACGCTACATGGTGCACAGCAGGTATGCATTAGTAATTTCATTGTTAGTTTTTACTCCTTTCAATTTTATAAGTGAGATATTATAAGGCTAAACATAGTGTATATAAGGAATATTAAACTATATAAGCATATCATTTTTGTTAGTTTATTTGAACTATATTCACTCTTAACCTTAATATCACCTAATAGCAGTAACAATATTGGCATTATTGGAATAAAATATCTGCCTTGTACTCCTTGTATCTCTGGGCTTTCTATCTGAGTCCACTGTACATAAAGAGAGCAGAATATCAACCCAATAATCATTATAACTACTATTCCTAACACTATTTTCTGTTTGTTAGAAAACTTCTTTTTTATACTTTCATCAGTCAGCGTTATGAACGTAGTTAGAGCTATAAAGGCTATAACAAATGTAGTTTCATCTACCTGTTCTCCCCATTCTAATTGATTTCCAAAAGCACTTAACAAGTATTTATTTGAATTGTTGTTTATAGTGTATAATACCATTTGACCAAATTTTATTGGATTTTTTATTGCTTCTAGTATCGTTTGACTTCCCGATTCTCCACCTCTTGAAATTAAGATGCTAAAACCAAATATTAACCATGTAATATTAATTAATATTGTCAAGAATATGACTAGTACATCTTCTTTTACTTTTTCGTTTAGTCCACCATATTTTTCCTTTGGTATTATTAATATTAATAATACTAGAGGGAAATACACTATTTTGCAACATGCTATTATGCAGGATAATACGCCAATAAATATTTTGTGCTTTTTACTCAGTATTTTTATCTCTTTATTAAATGCAAGATTTAATATATATGCTATGAAGAAATAACATATTGCAATAGTAAATCCATCAGAAGAAAGAGTGCTAAATCCTTCAATAGCAATAGGTATCATCGAAGCAAGTAAAAAAATCTTCTTACCAAATGGCATCATCTTTATAGCATTGTATAGCAATATCATTGAAATAATAATGTTGCTAAGCCTTCCAAGATACATAAATATAATAGGTGTCTTTGTTATCAATTTTGCTAAAAACAAACCTACAAGAGTGCCTGTATATTGAACTGGATTATAAATTGATGTAGTTGTTATCCATACATATTCTTTAGAATTGGTATCTATCTGTTCATTACATTCCAATATTTCTAAATATGATTTATTAGTTAGTCTACTATCGCTATATATTGTTTCAAATGTGTTCCTAAGTGCTACTGGTACCATAATTTGATTTCCTGCCAGTATTTCACCATTGACAATTCCATATTCTCTATAAAACTGAACTGTTTCGTCATGCCCTCTTCCTAATGGTATTACTAAAGACATTATAATACAAAACATTGGAACAATCAGTAAAAAGGCTGTTTCTTCTTTTAAGTCTGTTTTATCTAAAATATATGAAGCAATCAAGAAAACTATAATTTCAAGAATTATTACTAATGTTATTATCAAGAGATGTTCTTCTTTATTATAATATCCTATCTTCAAATATATTTCCTCATTGATTTGCTCTCCATCCATAGTCACTTTTGTTGAATCACTTATATTTTTAAAGTATGGCAAATATGGTGTACTTGTATTGTATGATACAGTTATTTTGTATAGTTTATCTTTAGAATGTTTTTGCACATCAAAATCGACTTTATATGATAAACTATATTCTAAGTTTTTTATTCCCACATTCTTCTCACAAATTACATTGCCAGTATCTACTTCTTCAATTTTTATATTAACAGTTTGTGATAAATCACACTTTTTCTGTCCTCTATAAAAGTTAATATATATATAGTTTAATCCATCATATTTGGCAGTAAATGTTTGTTCTTCTTTTATATCAGATTTTTCTGCTTTTCCACTATAATCATAGCATATTAAATAATATTTTTCATTTCCGCTAAGTTCATACTTTGTAGTTTCCACTCTATATTTATACTCTATCAATAAAAATAAAAATATCAATACTATTCCAAATATTATTTTTATCTTTTTGTTTTTCATTATATATCCCCCTAGATTAGTTTCAATTTTTTACATTTTCTTAGCAAAACATACCTTATTCTTCTTGAAATTTTGTATTGGAACTAAGCATACTGTAATTAATGCTACCAAATTAATGTATAAAACACCTAATAATTGTGCTTCACTATGTAGTGCAAAACTTCCAATATATGCAACTTCTACAGCATACGATAAATTCATTATCAGCCTTATATTTTTTCCGTTTAAAAACATCATCGTTGGAAATAACCATAATATATACCAAGAATTAAAGTTTGTTATCAGTACAAATGTAAAGATATATAGTAATGGATTATATTGTCTTATATATGTTGAAAAAGTTTTTTTATTATCATTTATTAGCAATTTAATTACTGTACTTATATATATTTCCGCAAAAATAACTAGTAAAACTACTTTAAAAATTTTCATTGCATCTGTTCCAAGTAAATAATAAAATACTAACATTATAGACCTGTTATATTTTGCCTGTTGTATAAATAATCCTGCAAATATGTTCAAATCTCTTACATATATCGCATAAAAGCCTACAAGTATTACTATAAATTCCAGTCCATACCAAATGCAATACTTTATTTTTTCTGGTATACTTTTTTCTCTTACGTAATATAAAATTATGAATGGTAATATTAAGATTCCTAAGTATTTTATGGCTGTTGCCATTGCTACAAATGCAACTGATAATAGTAAATTTTTCTTTTTTGTAACAAAGTATATTGCAAATAATATAAATAAAACTATAAATATATCATTATGTACATTTGATAAAGCCTCGAATAATATTGCTGGATTCGCACCATAAATCAAAACAAATTTCTTTTTATGAGTTATTTTCCAAACTAATAGACAATTTATTAGGTGAACTATTAGATTAGTCCCTTTAAATATAGCTAATGCCACATCAATGTTGCCAAATGAAATACCTGTTAATATTTTGCAAATTAAAGTCCAGAGTGGTCCATATACAACTGTTTCATATCTCCAACAGTTTGCAACTTTATTTTGCATTTGGTCTCTTACTTGATATTCATCACTAACTTGCCCAACTGATTTGTAGTATGGATTTTCATGGTAGTGTGAATCTGACCAACCATTTGCTATATAAGAATATACATCTGTACTTGTATATGGAATAATTAATGCAAATAAAACTGAAATTATGCAAATTGCAATAATTAATTGCTTTTTACTTTCAAAAATTTTGTTACAGTGTTTTATTACCAATATATACAATATGAATATTATCGACATAATTCCAGCAAAAAATACAGTATTAGTTCCTCTTAACAAGGCTGTATTGGGTGTTTTAAAAATAAATGTCCACTGATATGTAAACCAATATATTGATTGATTTTTTATTAAATATAATATTGATGGTAATGCAAAACATACAACTACAGCAATAAATAATGTAAGCACCCACTTTTTATTTTTCATATGACTATTATTTCCTTCCAAATATATAATTTTTTATAATTGTAATTGGTATGATGCCCCGATATGTTTATATGCTGCTGGCAGTGGAACTCTTCCTCTTTGCGTTCTAGATATAAAACCAATCTGTATTAAATATGGTTCATAAACATCTTCAAGTGTATCTATATCTTCGCCAACCGTTGTTGCTAAAGCCTCTATTCCAATAGGTTTTCCTTGATATTTTATTATCATAGTTTCTAGAATTTTCCTGTCTATTTCGTCTAACCCTAATTCATCTATTTCTAGTTTATTTAATGCTGTTTTTGCAATTTTTAAATCTATTTTACCATTTCCAAGAACCATAGCATAGTCTCTAACTCTTTTCAATAATCTATTTGCAATTCTTGGAGTTCCTCTAGATCTTCTTGCAATTTCTGTGCTTGCTTCTTCATCAATTTCTACGCTTAATATTTTTGCAGACCTGTTTATTATTCTAATTAAGTCATTCTCATCATATAATTCTAATCTATGTACTATCCCAAATCTATCTCTTAATGGAGTAGTCAGAGAACCTGCTTTTGTTGTAGCTCCAATTAAAGTAAATGGAGGCAAATTTATTCTTATAGATTTTGCCGTTGGTCCTTTTCCAATTATAATATCTAAAACATAATCTTCTAGGGCTGGATATAAAATTTCTTCTACATTTTTATTTAAACGATGAATCTCATCTATAAATATGACTTCGTTTGGAGTTAAATTTGTTAATAATGCTGCAAGGTCTCCAGGTTTTGTTATTGCCGGTCCAGATGTAATCTTTAATTTTGCTCCCATTTCATTTGCAATTATTCCAGCAAGTGTAGTCTTACCAAGTCCTGGAGGACCATATAATAGAACATGATCTAATGCTTCTTCTCTCTTTTTTGCAGCTTCTATATAAACTTTCATACTCTCTTTTACTTTAGTTTGTCCAATGTATTCTTCTAGTAGCTGAGGCCTTAGAGTAGTTTCAAGCGTTTCTTCATTATTATCTGCAATGCCCGGATTCATTATTAATTTTTCCTTCATTATAATATGCCTTTCTAATAGTTTTTTATTATTTTGTATGTTCCATATTCGTTTGTTGTAGTTCCTGTCACCTGCAATTTTTCAATATTTTCAGTGTATCTTTTATTTATAACGACTATATATTTTTCTCTACTATTTATCATATCTATAGTTTCATCTGTTAACGCTCTCTCCCAGAAACTATAATCATCAAAAGAAAAAATAGATACTTTATGTGGTATGTTTATTTGTGGATTCTTGTTCTTCGTCTCTGTCAATTCATATGGAGATATCTTTTTCTCTAATAACGGATATATATATGGCTCTGCCTTATAATGTACTATAAAATATTTATCAGCATCTCTATTATTCGGGTCAGCTTCGATCTGCTCTGTTATAGTATAAATTTCCTTATCTGAATATGGTTCATTTGCATTTTTTATATCTGTTTTAGCCGTATCAAAATATTCTATTTCAAAGTTTATAAATAATACACATAATATTGTAAGCACTACACTTGGTATTATATAAGATTTTTCACAAAGTTTAATTATTCCAATTGTAGTTACATATAGTAACGGAATATACACTATATTAATTTTATTTATTGAACCAATCTCTACAGTTAAGTTAGTAATGTATAAAGCCAAAAATGTTATAGTCAAGAAACCATCTAGACTAAATTTTCTTCTTGCTAAACTAAATATAAAATCTGATATTCCCTCAATTAATCCGACTATAAAGAATGGTATTATAAAAATATAAATACTATTCTTATTGATAAATACTGTTCTTATTGCTTCTGTGCCATACTTTAAAATATTAAATACTTGTATTTCTCCTTCTCTGTAAAAAGGCAATTTAGGAATTGTAAATATTCCTAATCTTGTTTCAGATACATATCCACGGTTTAATAATATTAAGTATATTAGAGGCATTGCCAATATCACAATTGGGATTCCAAGTATGATTATTTGTTTAAATTTTATATTTTTCATATATAAAGAATAGATAATGTAGAAAAGTAAAAATACAGGAATCAGTATCCACGAAAGTGCATATGTGTATAGAGTTATACCTATTGCAATGCCGGCAATTACATAATGCCAGTCTTTTTTTGCAATTAATAGTAATAGTACATCTAGCATAAACATTGGAGCAAGCAAATTACAATCCAATCCATTTCTCGATGCTTCTATGTGCCATGGGCATATAATTATTAAAAATGCATATAAGAGTGCTGTTTTTTTGTCTTTAAATTTATCTACTAGCACATACGAAACTATAATTCCCATTATAAAAAATATTAGTTCTGGTAACCTATACGATACAATATTTGCCCCAAATAGTTTTATAAACGGAATTGTAGAATACGCATATAAGGCACTTTGTCCACCTCCAAAATTTATAAGATACAGAGGCCATTTGTTTAAATATCTGTCAACACCGTAATTTGCAAGACAATATGCATCATACGCTGCTCCTGCCTCATCAACTCCAATATATTCTGGAATCTTTCCAAATTTATATAATCTTGTTATTGCCATTACAAGTATAAGTATAGTTAAAATCCATTTATAATTCTTATTTATAAAATTATCTTTTTTATTTTCTATTTCATTTATGGTATCTTTATGTAAATTGTGTTCCAACATATATCTTTGAACTATTTTTATTATTGCTATTGCAAAAATTACTACTATTGTTATTAATACTTGTACTTTCATTTTAAATATGTTCCTTCCTTAATAAGACAAGCCTTATTTTCTTTTGTATATTTCACATTACTCTTGCTTTATATTTTTATTTGTCATTCATTTCTTTTTCTCCATTATATTCGTTTACTAAATATAATGGTCTATGTTTTGATTCATTGAATATTCTTCCTAAATATTCTCCCATAATTCCAATTAATATTATTTGTATTCCAGAGAAAAATAATATTAGTAATATGATTGCTTGGAATGCTTGTATTGCAGTATGAGTAATGCATGCTTTTACAATTACATATATGAAATATATGAATAATGCTAAAAATGTTGGGATACTTAATGCTGTTGATATTCTAAGTGGTGATGTTGTAAATGATGTAATTCCATCTATTGCTAAGTCTACCAATTTTTTGTAGTTCCATTTTGTTTTTCCAGCAATACGTGGGTCTCTATCATATAGTATTTCTTTCTTGTTATAGCCTATCCAACTAAACATACTCTTAGAGCATCTTCCAGTCTCTCTCATTTTTTTCAAGGCATTAACACATCTTTTATCTAGCAATCTAAAATCCCCGGTATCCTTTTGTATTTCAACTTTGGTCAAACTCTGTAATACTCTATAATACATTTTTGATGTAAATTTTTTAAGCCATGTTTCACCTGCTCTTGACCTTCTCTTTGCATACACATCATCATAGCCTTGTTCCCATAATTTAATCATTTCTGGAATAAGCTCTGGTGGATCCTGAAGATCTGCATCCATTATTATTACACAATCTCCAGTTGCATAGTCAAGACCTGCTATCATTCCTATTTCTTTTCCAAAGTTTCTTGAGAAGTCTACATAGCATACTCTTTTGTCTTGTTCTCTTAATTTCTTTATTTCATTTAATGTGTTGTCTTTGCTTCCATCATTTACAAATAATAATTCGAATTCATAATCTTTTACTTCATTCATTATTTTGCTAACTCTTTCATATAAGAAAGGTAATGATTCTTCTTCATTATACGCTGGTACTAAAATTGTAATTTTTTTCATATTTTCGTCCTCTTTTTTTATTTTATATCTTTGTCAGTCCTATTCGACTTTAAATTGTCATTTTCTATTTCTTCATTATCTCTCAAATGGAATATATCTTTATAACCTATTGCAACTATTGCAATTACTAACAGTGTAAATGATAAAGCCTTCCATATTCCACTATCTAATAATATAATGGCAACCATTCCAAGAGTTGCAGTTATGCCGTATAAAATCAAAACAGCCTGTCTTTGAGTATATCCCTTTGCCATTAATCTATGATGCAAATGACCTTTATCTGCCTTAAACACACCCTTTATTGACTTTGTTTTTACAATTCTTCTTACAATAGCCCACAAAGTATCGAATATTGGAAACGCAAGAACTATTATTGGTGCAACAATCACTATTGCAGTATATGTTTTTGCCACTCCTAATATTGATATTATTGAGATTGCAAATCCCATAAAATTTGATCCTACATCACCTATAAATGTTCTGGCAGGATTGAAATTGTATGGTAAAAAACCGACTATTGCTCCTGCAAGAGCTGTTATTAATATAATTGCAATTAATGGTGACTCATTCAAAGAGAATATTATTAGCATTGAAATACATGCAATTAAGGTTATTCCAGATGATAAGCCATCTAATCCATCAATTAAGTTTATTGCATTTGTTATTCCTACAATCCAACCGATTGTTAGAATATAGCTTATTACCTCATTTATCATAATGCTATTTTCTTTAAATGGGATGGTAAAATTATCTATTCGCACACCACTACTTACAACTATTATTGCTGCAACTAGTTGTCCTGCTAATTTTACTAATGGACTTATTCCCTTAACATCGTCAATGTAACATGTTATGCTTAAAATAATTGCTCCAATTAGTGACCCCAGCAATTTTTCTCCTAGTCCATCTGTCACAAAATCTATGTTATTTTCTATTCTCATTGTAATTATTAAATAAATGGCAGACACTAAAAATCCAGCTATTACAGCTATTCCTCCAAGCCTTGGCATTGGTTTTTTATTCACTCTTCTATCATTTGGATAGTCTACCGCTCCTACTTTTTTCGCCAGTCTTATAGAGTATGGCGTTATAACAAAAGCCGTTATAAATGCAAGCAAAAAAGCTATGGCTATATCTCCCCACATACGCAAAATTCCCTTCCAAATTTAATTTATTTTCACACTAAAATTATATCATATTATAGTCATTTTTCAACTTTATTTCTCAGTTTTCGTGCATTTTTTATAAAATAATTCGATTATCTTTTTAATCATGCTTTTTTATTCTTATTTTTGTTGCAATCTTTCCTGGCACAAATAAAATTGCAACCATTATTTTATTAAACAGTCCATTAACATTTTTTATTGGATGCTTTTCTTTTGTCAAAACGCTAAATAATATGTAATGTTTATAAACATATAGTCTCTTTTTAAAAGTAACCCCATGCATATCTTGATTAAATATTTCTTTAAAATAACTATAATATCCGAATGGACTCTCACTAAATAATTTATTAATATTTTGAGTATAGCCCTCCTTCTGATATTCGCATATCATTATTGGTTTGTTAAAGCACCTTACTTGATATTGTAAATCCATTTCATGATGTAATCTTGCCTCTGTTACAAATTTTTCGTCATGTTCAAGCTTGTATTCGAATTGTTTTCTTATTGAAGCATTGTACACTAACGCTTTCTCGCCTGTTATGCCATTCTTAAAATATAAATCAAACATGGTACTTGGATAATCATCTTCTATAAAATTATTTCCCATGTTTTGTCCTTCCTTAGTGTATTTTAAAAATACTAAAGCATAAGTTTCTCCCATATCTTTGCATGCTTGTAAAGCTTGTACAATAACTCTAAAAGCGTCTCTAGTAAAGTAGTCATCTGAATCACATTCGACTATTAAATCTCCAGTTGCTACTTTTACCAGGTTATTTATTGCTGTCATTTTTCCTTGATTTTCTTGATAAAAATATTTAATATCAATCAATCTTTCCTTACAATATTCTTCCATTATTCTCTTAGTGTTGTCTGTTGAGCCATCATCCATAACCAACCATTCTAGCTGGACATCTGGACAATTATTGCTGTTGATTAATAGGCTTGCATACAACTTATCTAAAAGATTTGCTCTATTATATGTAGCCGTAAGTACTGATATTTTCACGTTTTTTCCTCCAAAGTATCTCTTTTTTATTTAAATTATCTTGCTAATCCTATCTGGATGTTTTTTATTTTCTTCTATCATTTTTTCTATCTTCTCTATTATTCTATCGTTTTCATATACATATTGATTATCTTGATTATTCTTTTGCTTATAGTTTTTCACGGCAAACTTTATTGCATCTTCAACACCAGCATCATCATTAGAAACAATATAGCTTTTTTTCGAATAATCAATTAACGCCTCTCTTGTAGCAGTATTCGTTGTTAAAATAAATTTATTTAAAATTTTTGCTTCTTCTACTACCATTGGATATCCTTCAAAATTTGATAACAAGCAAAAGAAATCGGCCCTCTTCACAAATGGATATGGGTTATTCCTTGCACCTAATAGCTTAAAAGTTTCTTCTACGTTTTCTTCGTAAATCTGTTTTTCCAAGCTTTCCTTTAGTGGTCCGTCACCTATTACAAAAATTTTATGCTTATATCCTTGCTTTATAAGTTTAGAATGAACTTTTATCAGTCTTTCTATTGCTTTTTGACTTACAAGTCTTGAAACTTGAACTATTATTGGCCCATCATTTTCTTCTGTTGCAAATACTTTCTTATCTTGTTCTGTTAAGTCCTTCTCTGCTAATTTTAGTATTCTTTCACTATTAATGTAATTGTTAATTACTTTTTCATGAGGTAAGTCCATGTCATCATACACTTTGTTAAACTTGTCTAAATTATCTATACTAACAAAGACAAGGGTATCAAATTTTTCATATATATTTCTATCCAAAACTCTTTTAATTCTAGATTTCGGTCCTTTCCCGAAGACTTTTGAAATATCATTATGTATCCAAGCAATTTTCGTAGAGTTTTTATCTTTTACACTAAAAATTCTAGTAATAGGTCCCTCCAAAAAAGCGATTTGTGTAGAATATTCACCACTCTGAACATATTTTTTAAATATTTTTTTCTTTTCCAACAAGACTTTGATAGGTATTAATTTTTTCTTTAATTTTCCCATATCATTATACTTAAAATTGAATAGACTTATAAGTTTTATTTTAGAGTCAAGCTCTTTTTCTAGCTCTCCTCCAGCATAAATTGTAAAAATTGTAACATCATACTTTGCTATAAGCTTATTTGCAACATCTACTAATACCCTCTCAGCACCTCCAAGTGTAAGACCAGTTATTCCAAAAATAATTTTTTTCATATTGTAGTTTTCCTCCACCATACAAATCCGATTTTCACGTTATATTTTTATTCATTTTTTATTTCATAAATCTTCATTTCATCATCTTCCAAATCTTTGCATCCATTAAATATAAGAGTTGCAAGCACTATTATAATCATCATGCTCGATGAATTGAAAAATGTATATCCAGATAGAAATGATATGAATATGGCAAACCATAAGCCTAAAGTGCTCATCATAAATTCAATATTCATATTTTTTATTTTCTTTACAGCCATATAAGTTCCATACATTGCAATAGCTAAAAACGGCATAAAATATAAGAAAAATCCTATTATTCCAAAATTATATAAAAATGCTGGAACTTCCATTTCAAAAATCATCTCATAAAAATGTACCATATATCCATTACCGAAAAGTAGCATTGGAATACTGTCTTGATTTTTTATTAATCTACTATGGTATATAAATTGCAATGCTCTCATATTAGTATTTTGAATTTGCTTTTCATTTGCAATATCATATAATTCTAAGTAAGTTTTTTTGCATACTCTCAGGCATATAGCCTTCATCAATTTCGTTATTTTTTATTTTCTTCACAATATCAACAATATCACCTGTTACATGAGCAGTTTTTCCAGTCATTGTATCTATAATTTGATTTTCTCTTTCTTGAAGGTCTTTTCTTCTCTCAATAGTTTTTGAGCCAAAGCCCACAACTAAAATTCCTATAATAGCTAGTGCCAATAAGAAGGCAGGCAACACCTTTTTATTTAGCTTGTTATTTTTCATTAGACCATTAATTATACAGATAACACAGTATAATGATATTACTATTATAAATCCAAATAATCCCGTTCTCGTACCTAGTAAAGTACATAAATATGCTCCAGCAAGAACTACTGTCATAAAAGTCCATATTCTAATTCCAGTTTTATTATTTTTTCCTAAGTTTGGCAGAATAATAAACATTTCTAATAACATTATTGTACCTATACTATTTCCGGATTCAAACCATCCCTTATAACCAATTTGAACTTCACTATATGTATATGAAGATGTTCCTGTAATTAGAGAAATATACATAAGCGCAATATATACTGTAAACGAAATTAGTACAGACAATTTTAATTTATTTATAATCTTTGTACCATCTTCATTTTTAAGCTCTTTTTCTCTGTTTTTATAAATAAAGAAATAAATGTAAATAAATAAATTCATTATCATGAAAGTGTAATTAACCAAATACTGAATTTCTTGAGTTATACCTCCATATGCACATCCCGTACTCTTTTTATAAAATATGTAAAGATGGCATATTGCATATATAAAATACGTGCCTCCCGCCATAAGAATATAAGGCTTTAACTTATCTTTAAAAAATATATAACAAATTGCAATTATTGGTATAATTGGTCTTATAAATGTAGATATCGAAATATTAGTGTTAAAATAGTTTCTAAACAGGAAACTTGCAGCATCCAATATCGGACATATTATTATTAAAAAACACAATAAATTTTCTATTGTGATAATATTTTTCAAATTAAGCTTCTTTTCTTTTTTGATATTATCTTCCATAATTAATATCTTCCTCACTAAACATATATTGAGTTGAAAAAGCTAAAATGGTAATCTTTTTTCAACCCTTTTCGATTGTAATTTTTCAAGATTATTATATATACTAAACGCTAAAAAAGCAATAGAAAAAGCCAGAACAATTTGTATTTTTTAAGTTTCAACACGTTGCTTTTGTTCGGGGCTCCTTCGAACTCCTCAAAAGGTGAACTTTTAGTTTTGTTTGAAAAATACAAATTGTTCTGGTTTTAATACTTGCATAAAAAAGGTTTTAGTATATTTTCTGCCTTTTACAGTACATACTAAAACCTTTTCTTTTACAATTCTTCTGCAAATCTTCTTTCTAATTTTTTAAATACAAAATATCCAACAATACAAAGAACTATTCCCATTATAAATGCAATTAGCAATCCTCTAAAATCTGGCATTGTTTTACTATAGAATATAGATCTATAGCCATCTATCAAATACGACATTGGATTTAATCTTAATAGCCATCTAAAATTTGCTGGTACAGCATCCATCGAATATACGATTGGTGTTGCGTAAAATAACAATTGCATAAATACACCTAGCAAGTGTAATAAATCTCTAAAGTATACTGTTAAACTACTTACAAGAAGTGATATTCCTATAGATACAATGAATTGTATTGCAAGTATTAAGAAATACCATAATATGTTCCATGATAATCCGATTCCACCAAAAATAACAAATCCTAGTATAATTATTGTTGCAATTAAAAAGTTTACTCCTTCACTTGCAACAAGTGATATTGGCAGAATTTCTCGTGGGAAATACACTTTTTTTATAATATTGCCATTATCAACCATTACAGCTGCACCTCTTATAACAACATTAGAAAAATATTGCCACGGAATTAAACCACAACACAAGTAAACGGCATAGTTCTCTATATCACTTTTTAATATTACTTGGAAAACTAATGCATATACAGCAATTTGAAGTAGTGGATTTAAAAAAGACCATAACACGCCTAAAAATGAGTGTTTATATTTTCCACCTACATCTTTTGTTATATTTGTTTTTAATAGTTCTCTATATGCGTACAAATCCTTTATTATGTTCATTTACAAAGTCTCCTTCAAATATTCTTCTATTACATCATCTGGTTTTCCATCCATTTTTACGACTCCGTCGCATAACCATACTGCTCTAGTACAAAATTCTTTTACTGTTCCCATACTATGAGTTACAAATACCATTGTTTTTCCTTGAGCCTTTAATTCTTTCATTTTGGCAATACATTTTTCTTGGAAATGTTGATCTCCAACGGCTAAGATTTCATCAACTAATAGTATGTCCGCATCAACATTAATAGCAACTGCAAATGCAAGCCTCATATACATTCCAGACGAATATGTTCTTACAGGGTTATCTATATAAGAACCCAATTCTGAAAATTCTATAATATCATTAAGCCTTTCATCTATTTGCTTTCTTGTTAATCCAAATATTGATGCATTAAAATATATGTTTTCTCTTCCAGAGAAATCAGGATGGAATCCTGCGCCAAGTTCCAATAATGAAGTTAATTTTCCATGAGTTTCAATCTTTCCTTTATTTGGATAAATTATTTTTGTCATTAATTTAAGCAAGGTAGATTTTCCACTTCCATTAACACCTATTAATGCAACAGCCTCACCATTTTTTATGGTAAGATTTATGTCTTTTAATACTTCTCTTTTTTCTTTTCTATTTCTGTTCCAAAATAATAATTTTTCTTTTAAACTATTTGCCTTGTCCATATAAATATTGAATGTTTTATAAACATGGTCCACAACAATTCTATTTTCTTGTTCAGCTTTTGACATCTTACTTTTGCCTTTCTTTTTATTTTTCGATATCATTATATTATATAATGTTTATATTGTCAAAATTTTTAGCTATTCATTTTAATGTTTTCCATTTTTCTTCCTTGTAAGCAACATAAAAATTACAATTACAGCCAATAACATTATTACACAAATAGCTGTTTTATTATCTTTTTTGTCTGTCGGAATACCAGATGTTTCTCGACTACTTTCTCTTATAACATCTATTTTGTAAGATACTGTTTCAGTTTTGCCTTCTTTCGATACAGTTATAATAATAGTATTTTTCCCATCTTTTAGGTTTTCATTTCCTTCTACCGTAATTTTAGCATTTTCATTTAAACATGACGTATCAACATCAATTTTTGAAGCTCCGTTATATATTTTTGCAGTATAACTAAATACGTTTTCAGAAAACGATGGTGATAAATCAACTTCATCTTTATTTCCATTTTGGTCAACTGCATTTAATTTTATAGAAGAAAGTCTTAGAGTCTCATCTTGAATTTTTCTAGTTACTTTTATTAAATAAGTTCTTACAGTACCATTTTCTGCAGACACGTCAACTCTTAAATTATTTTCTCCAGTCTGAAGCTTTATATTACCTGTGCCTGTAATGTTTGCTCTTTCATCATCAGCAATTGCCTTTATAGTTACATTATCTTCTTCCGTATCTGAATCTAATGTATATTCTTGAATTTGTTTATCAAATTCAGGTAATAATCTATATCCTTCTACTTCCAATAATGAAAGATAGTTATTACTTGATTTATTAGCATTTTCACTTTCTGCCTTTTGTTGATTTGTAAGTTGTTCGTTTGCAAGTGTATCTGACATTTCATCTGTTAAATCTGCCATTCCAGCATATGATTTATTCATTGCTATCACTATCACCAATAGGACCATCAATGATATAACTACCTTTATTTTACTTTTCTTCATATTTTTTCCTCTCCTCAAGGTATAAAGTAGGCTGGAAATAATTTAATTATATTCAGCCTTTTTTATACTTTATAAATTTATCTTAAATATTTGCTTGGTATAAATGCTTGTCTTCCATCTGAAATTATTATTCTATACCAATCATAACCATTTATATTTTTATAAGTAGAATTATCTATTACAGTTACTTCTGCATTTTCAGCTAATGCTGTAAGCTTTGCGACATCTGTACTTGGTCCAATTCTCACATTGCATCCATATCCGTCATTAGTCTTTACATTAGCTTTATAGTCACAAGTTTTAACATCATCTATTTGCTTTAAATATTTCCCAGACATATAGCCTATAGTTCCATCTGGTGTAACTACTTTCTGCCAATCTGAATTTATACCTCTTTCGATTGATAAGAAAACTGTTCCTTTGTCTGTAATTGTTTTAATTATATTTGAAGAAGTACTTGGTCCAGATCTTAATAATACGTTTGTTCCTGTTGTTGCAACATTTATAGGATATGTTTCTGAGCTATTAGATGGTAGTGGCGTTATTGTTTTATCCATCTCTTCGTACACTGGAATTATGAAAGTAAATTCCGAATCTAATTTACCTGTATTCTTATACATGCTTTGCAATGTTTTTGCTTCACTATAAGCTCCCATTAAGTTTTGCATATATTGATGAGTATATAATGAAGTTCCGTTTGTAGAGTCTATATCAAATCTATTTTGATATAATGTGTTTTGATAGTTTTCAAGCCAGTTGTCCTTACAGAACCCAATTCCGCCTTCTAGGGCTTTTTGCATTGTATCCCAACCTTCTTTTTTTGCTCTAGCTAAGGCATTTGCATAAATTTGCTCCCATCCAGTTCCATTTGCACTAATGTTAAATGGATTATAATACGTTTTTCCATCTCCACCATCCATGCCTCTTCCAATTTGCGTTCCATTATTTCCTTGTTCTTGAATTAGTCTTGCAATTATGTAATATGGGTTAACATTTGTGTTTCTACATGCTTTTTCTATATCGTCTGCATATTTTTCTAAATATGTACCTTTAACTTTAGCCTTTATTCCTTCTAGTGTGCAAGCTTCATCTAAATATTCATTTACATCTTGGAATTGAAATATATTTACTTCATCAAAAAAGTTTCTTGGGTCCATGTAATATGCTATAGCCTTTTCGGAAGCACAATACCAGCCACTATCATATAGTAGAGTTCCACAAGTTGAACATATCCATTCTCCGCTATTTGATGTTTCAACTAAGTTTCTTCCATGAACTTCTGCTTCTCCTGCAACTGCACTGTCAAATTTTAATCCTGTATATAGGAATTTTACATTCCAATTTGGATGAGAGGCTAATAATTTTTCGAGTGTTGCTTTATATCCGGGATATTTATTATCATCTATGTCTACAACAATTTTTGAATCAGTTATTGTAAATTTTTGTGCAACTCTTCCTGAATAATTTTGAATTGTTAAATTAGCACCTTCTTTAACTTCTTCATTCTCAACAGTCATATATAATTCACTATTTTTAGAAATTATGTAATATTCTCCGTTTCCGGCTTCTTTTATAATCCATTTTTGTGCATCAGAGCCATTGTTGGCATATTGAGTAATCTTAGTTCCAATTATTGTAGTTCCATTGGCAAGTTCTATTGATGTATTTGCATGTGTTGCAGTTATTGTGTAATATCCATCACCAACATATTTTATATTAAATTTTTGATTTGCAGTTTTGCCATTTTTCCAAAGTTCAATCTTTTCACCATTATCTTTAGAGCTATGAGGAATATCTATTACAAGCCTTGTATTTGCTACCGAAGCAATAGTATAAGTTCCATCTTCTAATGTTTTTGTACCTTTCATTGCAGTTGGAACAGTAAGCTTAAACTTTTGGCTTGAAGAATTATTTAATTTTGACGTTACTATCCTTCCGTTATCAACTGTTAAATACAAGCCATTACATTTTGAAATTATGTAATAATATCCGTTTCCAGCGTCTCTAATTACCCACTGTTGGTTATTTCCACCATGGTACTCCCATTGGTCAACAGTTGCACCATTTTGTTTTGAGCTTCCTGCAACATCAATATATTTTCCAGAATGCATTGCAGATATTGTATAATAACCGTCATTTCTATATTTTATATTAAATTTTTGGTTGGCTGTAGATGAGTTTTCCCATACCCCAATATTTGTGCCATCTTGAGTAGAGCTTCCACCTATATCAACAACCTTTGATGTATCTTCAGCAGTTTGTATTTGATAAGTTCCATCATTTATTGTTTTAGTTCCTGTGGGTGTTTCTTCTCCCTCTTTTACAAATTTAAATTTTTGATTATTGCATCCATTACTAGTCCATACCTGCACTAATGAGCCATCATGAGCGTCAGAATGAGGTATATCTAAATATAATCCATTGCTCTTAGAAATTATGTTAAAATAGCCATTTCCAGCATCTTTTATAATCCACTTTTGGTTATTTCCACCATGATATTCATATTGTAGAACTTGGGTTCCAGGCTCTTTTGAGCTATGTGCAACATCAATAAATTTTCCAGAATGTACAGGTGATATTGTATAACATCCATTTCCAATATACTTAATGGTAAATTTTTGGTTATTTGTTCCTCCACTTGTCCATAATTCCACCTTAGCATCGTTTGTTTTTAAACTGCTGTAAATATCAAACACAAATTTCTCGTTTAGAGCAGATTTTATAGTATATACTCCATCTTCAAGAGTTTGATTTGCATCAGTCGCAAAAGTAGTATTGCTGATGTTAAGAGTTTCAAAAAACACGCTAAGCAATACTACTATTTTTATAATATTTAAAATTTTTCTCTTCATAGTTTTATCTTCTCCTGTTCTTAAACTTTTTGTCACAAAAACAAATTTTTTATCTAATTTTGTCTCTTTTATTTTAACATAAATTTAAGAATTAGAGAATAGTTTTTTATATTTTTTTATAACTTTTTTCTGATAAAATCCTTTTCTTGGTAATTGAATTTTTATTTTCTCAAATTTTCAATTTGTTCATATCTTAACAAATTTAATTCATAATTTTCCCTGTGTTGTCTTGTTATTGTATCTAATATAATTGCACATTGGAAGGCAACAGCAGACAATCCCATAAAGCCTGTTGCAAGTATTGCAGAAGGCACCTTAGTAATAAAGTGTGTGTTAAAGAATTCAACAAGTACTGGTACTCCAACAGCAAGTCCCAATATAAAGAATATTAAGGCAATAGCTCCAAAAAATTTAAATGGTTTATAATCCTTAAACATTCTTGCAATTGTTTTTACAACTTTTATACCGTCACTTATAGTGTTTAATTTTGAAGAGCTTCCCTCCGGTCTGTCTCTATAGATTATAGGAATTTCTTTTATAATATATTTTTTATCCAAGGCATATAAAGACATCTCTGTTTCTATCTCAAATTTAGGACTAAGAACAGGCATGTTTTTCACAAATCTCTTGTTAAATACTCTATATCCTGTCATAATGTCTTTTAAATCTGTCTTAAATAACACATTTATAGATTTTTTTACTAGATTATTACCTAATTCGTGGAATGGTCTCTTGTTTTCCTTTTGATATGTTCCATTTGAAAGTCTATCTCCTATTGCCATATCAGCCTCACCATTTTTTACGGGTTCAATCAATTTGTGGACAAATTCAGCAGGATATGTGTCATCTCCATCAACCATTACATATATATCTGCTTCGATATCTCTAAATTGGCTTCTTACTACATTTCCTTTTCCTTGTTTGTATTCATCTACAACTATTGCACCATTTTTTACAGCAATTTCTCTTGTTCTGTCTTTAGAATTGTTGTTGTAAACATATATATCGGCTTCTGGTAATTCTTTTTTAAAATCTTTTATTACTTTTTCGATTGTTAGTTCTTCATTATAACAAGGTATTAGTACTGCTATTTTTTCCATCTTCATTATTTCCTTCCTTTATAAAATTCATTCCAAGATATACTGGTAATGCTAAGAATATTGGGTATGCATATCTGTATTCACAGTAAGCAGGTGAAGCAATAAGCGTTAGCCATAATATAAATGTTGGTAGATAAACTAGCAAATATTTATATTTTTTCTTATAAATGGTATAGCTTAGTGCAATTACAGTAAGTAAAACTCCTGCTCCAATGCTAAATACAAATCCAAATACTGGTATTCCTCTTGCATCTATCAATCCATCTATCTGTTCAACCCATTTTCCATCTATTAATGGTGTTTGTTTAATTCCCATGTTATGGTCCATAGTAACTCTACTAACCACCGAATTTCTTACCTCTGGATAATAATATCCATACGAATTTGATGTAAATGCTTCTATATAATCCTTAGGATATTTTACGAATAATTTTAACCAAATCGATATAAATTCAGATTTATTTTCTGAAAAATATTCGTTATTAAAATTAAACTTTACAGGATCTGATAATATAGGATTGTAGTCTTCCCATACATTTTCTACCGTAAAATATTTATTTAATTTTTCGATTGTTTCTTCGTCAATATCTTCATAATTGTCTTTTACAGTTCTTGCTATTTGTTGTATTGGAACAGATAACATTTCTCCTACTGCTCCTTTTTCAACCTTAAGTATTTTAAATACCACAACATTGTAAGCCTCATAAATAACAAGTATAGACATGAACATAATTAATAATTTTTTCCAACGTTTTCTTAGTACTATAAATATAAATGGTAAACTTAGTACAACAACATATAAACCATTATGTCTTAAAATCATTGTGAATATTGAAATTAGCACATATCCTACCATGTTTCTTTTCTTAACTAAAAATTCATCTGTATTAAATATAAGCTCTATGTTTTGTATTATAAACAAAGGCATTATTCCAGAGAATAATATGTCTTTCCACATTGTTATACTGTACATTCCATTTACTGGATAGAACATGTAAAACAATAAAGTTATTAGCTGAACAAATGCTGGAACTTTTTTCTTTCTTAAATATTTCAATACAAATGCTGCAAAAGTTGCCATTGTTAGCATAGAGAATATGCTATATAAAGCAATTCCTGTATTTATGTTTCCAGATAATTTCAATCCTAAATTTACGAATATTCCTATTATTGCCGTGTGTGTAATAGGATGATGGTCTTTTAGTGGCAATATTCCTATTGTTTGTTCTATTTGAGAATACGAATCCGATGTTACAATTCCAGGATAATATCTTAAAAAGAATGGCAAATATGATAAAAATATAAGTAAAATTGTGATTATAACAAGAAATACTTCATTCTTAAGTAACTTTATATTTGATAAATCTTTTCCGAATATTGTTATATTTTCAGTTTTCAACTTATTGTTTTCAAATATATCATAACCCCATAAAACTATTATGTTGAACATTGTGAAATACCCGATAAAGTTTACTATAAGCCATTTATTTAAAATGTGATTAAGAGTAAAATCTGTATTTATACTCTTTCCTATTATTTCTATTATCGTGTATATAAATGCTACAATTCCCGCTGTTATCATTTTTCTTTTTGTATTCTTTGTTGATTCTAGTGTTTTCTTTATTACAAAATAGCAACTTGCAAATATAAATACAAATATTATGTTATTGCCACTTATTAGAAAGTTATGCCATATACATATAGTAAGAATGCATGCAAGTATAAAAGATATAATATTGTTTTTGTACTTTTTCATCTTCTCCTAGAGTTTTTTAAGCTCTTTCTCCTTGTGTAATATTTAGGTTTTAAGGGTTACCCATACCCCTATATAATTTCTAAAATTTTTGAATATATTTTATATGTTGATTTATTTACAGTTCTCATATATTTATTTTTACCAATATTTACAGTTTTTAAAATTACATTCTCTTTCCAGTTTGGAAAATTCGAGTTTAGTCTTTTCCAGCTCTCTGTTAGTAGTTTTTCTCTAATTGTCTTATCCTTTATTTTGCACATTCTTTTCAAAGAACTGCATAGTAAATATCTTGCATAATTATATTCTAGTTCATCTCTATACTCTTCATAAATATTGTTCTTTTTATAAAATTCGGTAACATTGTCCAATACGGTAAATATCTCTGCCGTTCTTTCATTTTGAACATTTGCAATAGAGCCTTCTCTTTGTACATAATGAATGAATGGCTTATCAACATAGGCAAATTTATTTATAAATGGTATAAGCTTATAAGTAAATTCTACATCTTCATATCTTAATCCTTTTGGAAACTCTAAGTTATTATCTGTGATTAATTGTCTTTTAATCAGTTTATTCCAGGCAACCACTCTAACAAAGCTAAGCATCTCTTTTTTATTTTTGTATGGATACTGCTTGTCCACCCTAATTTTATTAGGGAATTCCCATATAAAATCACATTCAACATAATCTGCATTTTCTTCTATTGCCTTATTATACATTTCTTCATAAGCATTTTTTTCTATGTAATCATCTGAATCTAAAAAGGCAATAAAATCGCCAGTTGCATATTTTAGTCCATAGTTTCTTGCATCTGATAGTCCACCATTTTCTT
>ENA-OPVL01000544-OPVL01000544.1-human-gut-metagenome-genome-assembly--contig:-NODE-544-length-25666-cov-3.464449_pt1 | contig 25666 bp, 25 predicted proteins | sample MGYA00241496_ERZ501984 | MGnify/ENA primary metagenome ERZ501984 (study PRJEB25962, sample SAMEA2042986) | human gut metagenome | biome: human gut; feature: human-associated habitat; material: faeces... | reverse complement strand
GGACGGGACCCCTACTAAACAGGCGAGCGATTATAACCAGGCCGCAAAACAAGCGTGGCAGCTTGTGGGCGATGAAGCACAGGCAGGGTTAAAGATACTCGCGCATTGAACGCCCGCAAAGCATTGTGCGCCGCACCCATCAGCATGGGCCGGGGTGAGACTCCCGTGGAGCTGTGCCAACAGCCGTCCGTTTTCTGTCTCTTTTGATGCAAGAAATGGTTTTGTATTTGAAAGGGTGAACTATATGCAAAACGAAGTAAGAACCGCGCCGCAGATGGTGCGTGAATATAAAATTGGGAATACAACTTATGTTGTGAAATCCCATTCCAGACCTGATGCCACGGAGGACGCCGTTTCCAAAGTGAAGCGTCTGATACGGAATGACCTCCGAAAAAATACTGCAAACAAATAGAAAAAGGCAGCAGACAGCTTCCAGGCAGCGCGGTATAATTGAGTTAGGAAAAGCATTGTCTGTTTGACTGTCGGATAAGGAGGTTAAAATGTTACAGTCAAACACCCGCCCTGCCGTGAACAGTTTTCCTTTTACCGTTTTGAGCAGCGATGAAATCACCGCTCTTTACTGTCGGTTATCCCAGGACGACAAACAGGAGGGCGACAGCAACAGCATTATAAATCAGAAGAAAATCCTCAAAAAGTACGCAATGGACAGGGGATACACCAACATCCAGTTTTACATTGATGATGGTATCTCAGGCACGACTTTCAACCGGGCCGGCTTCCAGAGCATGATCGCAGATGTGGAGAGCGGCAAGGTAAAGCGGGTTATCGTCAAGGATATGTCCCGCCTGGGCCGTGACTATCTGCAAGTAGGTATGTACACGGAAATCTTTTTCCCGGAGCATGATGTTCATTTTATCGCAGTCAATGACGGGGTGGACAGCAACCAGGAAGATAACGAGTTTACCCCCTTCCGCAACATCATCAATGAATGGTACGCAAAGGACACCAGCAAGAAAATCCGTGCAGTGAAGCGTTCAAAGGGAATGGCCGGAGAACATATCGGCTCCCATCCTCCTTACGGTTACAGGAAAAATCCTGAAAACAAAAAGGAATGGATCGTGGATGAAGAAGCCGCCGAAGTGGTCCGTGAAATCTTCCGTCTGTGTGTCAGTGGTTATGGTCCTACCCAGATTGCAAATATGCTGACGGAAAGAGAAATCCTCTGCCCCACCTACTACGCATTGGAAAGAGGCGAGAAACCGCGTACCGTACTCCCTCCCCATAAATACGCATGGAACGGCCCGGTTGTCGCAATGATATTGGACCGGGTGGATTACCTGGGGCATACGGTAAACTTTAAGACGCACAACAAGTCTTACAAGTGCCATAAGAAAATCAAGCATACTCCCGATCAGTGGAAGGTCTTTGAAGATACCCATGAGGCCATCATTGACAAGGAAACGTTTGAGATCGTCCAGAAAATCCGGGCCGGGAAAAGACGGCCTACCAGGATGGGGGAAATGCCCATGTTCTCCGGTCTGCTCTACTGTGCAGACTGCGGGAGCAAACTGACCTTCCATCGGAAAGCTGATGAACCGGCAGAAAAACATCATTATGTCTGTGGAAATTACAGGAACAATACTTCCAACTGTACCATGCACTATATCCGTAACGTGGTAGTGGAGCGAATCGTCCTGGAAAACCTGAAAGAAGTCATCCGCTATGTTTCCAACTATGAGGATGAATTTGTGCGGATGGTGATGGATGCCGATGTGCGGCAGAAAAACCGTGAGCTGGCGCAGAAGAAAAAGAAGCTGATTGAGCTGCAGAAGCGTATCGGGGAACTGGATACCATTTTCCAGCGTATCTATGAGGACAACATCGTTGGCAAACTTTCTGACGAGCGGTTTATGAAAATGTCTAAAGGCTATGAGGAAGAACAGCGTACCTTACAGGCCGAGGCGGATACCATTCAGAATGAGCTTCAGCAGGAAGAAAAGAAAAGTGTTGACGTGAAGCGCTTTCTTGCCATCGTAAAGAAATACACAGAACTGACCGAGTTGACGCCTGAAATCCTCCGGGAGTTTGTTGACAAGATTATCGTCCATGCACCCGATAAGAGCAGCGGCAGACGGTTACAGGAAATTGAGATTATCTATAACCATATCGGGGAATTTGACCATTCAAAGGTCACTCTCTGGAAAGGAAATGCGGTATAGCATATCCAATGCCATACCGCATAATCCTAAATCTGAAAAACATCCTTACGAAAACCTTGTCAATACAGGCTTTGTAGGGATTTACCTTTTGTCATAGGGCAATCTCTTTCATTCGTAAACGGTAGAATACGAGCACCTTGACAAATAGCAGACGTAAACGGTAGAATACGAGTACCTTGACAAATAGCAGACCGCTTTTGCGGTCTGTTTATTTTCCGCTGGCTTTTTGCGGCTTTCTAATGTTTTCGGGCAACATATCTGACCATGGCAGAAGTTCTGCAAGAAAATCTGTGTTTTTGTCATCTACATGTTTGGGAATCTCCGTAAGCAGATATTCGAAATAATCGAAAGGTTTCAGGTTATTCGCCTTTGCAGTTTCTGCGATACTGTAGATGATCGCTGAACTATTGGCTCCATTGACCGTATCGATCATCTCCCAGTTTTTCTTCCCTATACAGAATCCACGGATCGCACGTTCGCTGGCATTGTTGTCTATTGGAACATCCCCATCTTCCAGAAAGACTTTCAGGTAGCTTTCCTGGTTCAGTGCATATGTAAATGCTTCCCGTATTTTACCGTTCTTTGGAATTTTAGGTTCATTCTGTTTCAGGTACGCAAAGAAAGCATCCACCAGTGGTTTTACCACAAGCTGACGCTGCATGAGCCTGTCTTCCGTAGAAAAATCAGACAGTTTTCCCTCTTCCCGGTAAATGGCCTGTATCTGTTTCATGATCAGATGCAGGATCGATTCCTTTCGGTGTGCTTTTGGTATCACTTCCAGTGCATCGTTAAACCTGCGCCTGCAGTGAACCCAGCAGCCTGCGATCTTCAGATCTTCACGCTCCTTTTCCAATGTATGATATACCTGGTACCCATCCGTAACACAGATCCCGGTGTAATCCCTCAGGAATTCCCGGGGATGGGATGCATTACGCGTTTTCTGGTATTCATAAAGGATGATCTGACGATCCCGGTACATAAAGCCGGACCGGTACACCCACATGTAACTCTGGCTGCCGGCAGGACGCCCGTCCTTATTTACAAGTACAGGAGTCTCATCTGCCTGTATCACATGATAATCATACAGAAGTTTATGCAGATAATCATACATGGTTCCCAGATATTCTTCCCCAAGACGGATCATCCAGTTCGCCATGTTCTGTCTGGTAATGGCAAGCCCGTACCTTTCGAATTCTTTTTCAAGACGGTAGAGAGGTACCGCATTTACATACTTACCATTTATGACTGCCGCAGCAAGGGACGGGGATACAAGGCTTCCATGAAGCAGATTTCTGGGATGGGGTGCCTTTATCATGTGTTCATCCAGTTTACTGGAATAAACGCCGATATGATGTTCCTCTATCACGACACTGGCCGGAATGAACTGATAACATCGGGAAATGGCATCCGGAAGCTGTTTCCATCCGTTTTCACCAAACTCAGCCGTCAGTTCTTCCTCTTTCAGATAGTGATCAATACGTTTTACTGTCAGCCCTGCTATATCAGCCGCTTTTTTCCCTGGCTGTTTTTTCTTTTTGGGTGCTTTCAATTCCAGGTCATCAGGTTCCGGTGCATCCAGGTCGCAGACTGCCTCTGCTTCATTAAAGAATACGATAGTCCCGTCCACTTCCATGAAACGTATCTGTTCAGAATCCGCCATTTTTTCGCTGGATCTGCCAAAACGGTTCTTCTGGAAAAGGACCATCTGTTCCATCATCAGCTGCATCCTGTCATTTAAGGCCTGCGTTTGCCTGGACAATTCTTCCATCTGTCCCTGCATCCCAAGAAAAAGCTCTATCAGCAGATCCTTATCAAACTTATTCAGTTGTTCTTTTGTGTACTTGATCGTCATAACCGGAACTCCTGTCTTTATACTGATTCCGATTATAACAGAATTTTTGTATTTCCGCCAATCCTTCAGATATGGGCTTTCGTCATAATGACGGTGGATAATACATCTGGAAAGCCGTTGTTTTACAGCTTTTCAGATGTATTATCCACAACAGTTTTTCTATTCACACGATAACAAATGGAATGAGAAAAGACTGTTTGTGGATAACCTTTTTCATCCGGTTGATACACATCATTTTTACAGTTTTGGTACTTTTTTATTTTCGGCATTTTGCACAGGCTACATAATGCGGGGTGTCTCTTTCAGCTCAGAGATCGGATGGCGTGCAACGATCTCCAGTCCCTGCATCAGCATACGGTACTGGTCGTCTGTGATCGCCATTGCCTCATCTGCCGAACGGGGCCACCGGAATGCACCATTATCGAGTCTCTTGTACATAAGGAGAAAACCATCGCCTTCCCAGAGCAGTGCTTTGATCCGGTCACATCTTCTTCCACAGAAAAGAAACAGTGTATTTTTGTCGTAAGGATCAAGCTTAAACTGAAAGCGTACGATCGTTGCCAGTCCATCGATCCCACGACGGAGATCCGTAAATCCCATCGCCAGATACACCTTTTTAAATCCGGAAGCATCTGCATCATTCAGCATGGGTAAAAGCCTTTATGAGATGGCAGAGCATTTCCGGTGAAGTACCGGAAAATATCTCAGCTGACAGTCCCCTGGTATTTTTAATACGGATCATTGGCAGAGTTCCTGCCGAAATGCATGTACCGGATTCTTTTGGAGTATCTGTTTTCTTTGGATCTGGTGCAGGTGCGGGCAGTTCCACAAAAGCAGTGGTTTCTGTGTCCTGCATCTGATCCAGGCATATCTGCCTGACACGCCGGAGACGGTAATAATAGTTGGCTTTTGTAAGATTATTTTGGGTACACCAGGTTTCAACATCCATCCCTTTGGGACGGTTCTGACAATTCCGGATCTGTTCTGCCCATTGTCTGATCCTCACCTGCTGAGCTACAAGGCTGGTTTGCGTAGCCATAAGATTCCTCCTCTGAATCATAGTCAGTTAAAAAAGTTAAGTACTAAACTTTTTTGACTATGTTATTTTGTTGAGTATGATTATGGCATAACTTGAAGTGAATAAAAAGGTACTCGTATTCTACTGTTTACCAGTTGTCTGGTACAAGGATTCGGGCAACGCCGCCAAAAAACTCGTACATATGGACATGGGCGTTAATCCATGATTTCTGCTTCATATCCAGGAAGGCTTCTACATACGCATACTGGCTGTAGGTCATTACACCTACGAATATGTAAGCCTTTAAGATTTCACCAGTATCTGGATCGATGATTGTTGCAGGATCACCTGCCCAGTCGACCTCGACCTGTTCGCCAGGTTTGCGGTTGATATGCATGGTAGCACGTCGTTTCTGCTCATCCTGTTGGATGTGATAACAGAACTGTGAATACATGAGAGGTTCCTCGCCGTTAGCACGGCAATCCTCCATGTATTCCGTCCACAGGAGCTTTTTGCTGACTCCGTTACGGAGCAACTCCTTGCGGATGTAATCATAGTCCGGCATACGCTTGTTTTGTGATACCGTACTTTCCTTGGAAAACATAAGCCTTTGAAGTTCAACATCTGTCATGGATTCATCGAGAGGCCAGAAAAGCTTTAATTCTCTGGCACGTTTTTGAACTTTGACTACAGTTTTCTGAGCAACACCACAGCTTGCCATGATGTTGCGTTGAGAGAAGCCCAATCCGGTAAGCCGGATGATTTCTCGATACTTGGTCATAATCGTGACCTCCTTGTAATGAATTTACACTATAAAGTGCATATCTCCATTATAAGGATTTAATAACAAAGTGATTTCCTTTTTAGCGGAATAATGATTTCCTTTAAAACGGAACGGTGATTTCCATAAACCGGACAGGTGATGGACTTCGCTCCGGATTATTCACTTAGCGAGAATGCAATCAGACCATTCACTGTTGGCCGGAAGAACTGGCTGTTCAGCGCCAGTCCTAAAGGAGCCACTGCTAGTGCTATTGTGTATACAATGGTTGAGATGGCAAAAGCGAATGATCTGAATACCTATAAATATCTGACATATCTCTTATCACAGCGGCCAGACGATAAAATGTCAGATGAACAGTTGGAACAGCTTGCCCCATGGAGCGAGACTGCGAAAACGAACTGTCAAAACTAAAATAGAGTAAAACGCTTGCATCTATCATTTTGGTGCAAGCGTAATTCATGAGTAACGTAGCAATATTTTGCGCTTACTTTATAGGTATTCAGATCATATCTGGATAAAGCAGGAATTCACTATGCTTATCTACCACCGTACAGTCCAGACCTGAACCCAATAGAGAAAATGTGGTCAAAAATGAAAGCGATTCTTAGAAAACAAAAAGTACGTGTCGCTTCTGAGCTGCCTGAAGCTGTAAAAAAAGCTCTGGAAATGATAAGGCATACGGATTGTGAGGGGTGGTTCCATGCGTGTGGATATATGCACTAATTTATGGAAATGCTATAGTCGTAAAAAAATTATATATAAGAATAAGTGGTATTGAATATATAAAAGAAACTGTGTTATAATATATTGACATTATAGAGGAAAGGAAAAGTGACAATGGATAATTCTACTAGAAGAATGATTAATTCATTAGCGGAAGATGTATTGAGTGCGTACAATATAGCTGTACCAATTGGAAATATTGATGAAATTGTTGAAAAGCTAGGTGGTACTATCCAGAAGGAAGCTTTTTTTTCTGATGGTGCCGTTGAGAAAGAAGGAAATGGATTTAAAATTATTGTATCTCCTTTTCAAGATGAAAAAAGAGAACGTTTTACAATAGCACATGAATTAGGCCATCTTTTTCTTCACATGGGTTATCGAACCAATAATGAATTGTGGGAAAAACAGGAGAATAATATTTATCATCGAATTGGAAATTCAGAAAAGGAATATCAAGCAAATGAGTTTGCGGCAGCTTTTTTAATGCCGGCGACAGAATATCTTGCTGTATTAAACAAAGTGGCAGAGGGAAATATGGTTGATACATCTAAAATAGCAGAATATTTTAACGTATCGATAGAAGCGGCAGCGAATAGAGGAAAATTTTTGGGGTATTTAAGATGGTAGATCAAACTCAGAGATTAAGCAGATATAGAGAATTAATACAGGAACTGAATGAAACGAAAAAAATGGAAATAGCTCGACGAACAGTTGAGCTATTCTTTTCGTTTGATATCGTAAATTCATCGTTGTATAAAACAATCAACTACACAGGATGGTATAATGTGATTATTTCTTTATTTAAAGAAATACAAGCAAGCGTAATGAAACTTATGCCAGGTGCAGAGATGTGGAGAGTTTTAGGGGATGAAATAGTTTTCATAATCCCGATAAAAGAAAACAAGGATTTTTTCGTATATACAGATAAAATATTTGAGATCCTTAATATTTTTGTACTTAAGTTAAAAAATGGTCAATTTTTTGATGAATTGGAAATCGATAATGATAAGAAGCTTTTAATGAAAATGCAAAATGTTATTTCGCTAAAAGCAGCTGCATGGATTGCAATTGTGGGTGAAAATGTACAACAAATAGAACGATATGATAATTTGCTGGAAAGATACAAATTAAGAGAAGGGTATGGGCTTATTGAATTTCTGGGAAATGACATTGATGCTGGATTCAGAATAAAAAAAGAGACTGAAAATAGAAGAATGGTTATAAGTTTTGAACTTGCGTACATCTTAGCAAAGGATACAGACTATTTGAAAAATATACATATCATTACATACAAAACTTTGAGAGGAATTTGGCAGAATAGATTATATCCTATTATTTGGTATCACGATCCCAAATATGCTGAAAACATACAGTTTGAGGACAGTTTTTTTTATGATGAGACAGAAGAAAATGAATTAACAAAAGAGTATTTTTCTAACAGAGAAAATTCAGTATTAAAAAAAGAGATGTATTATAATGTTTATAATGCATTAAATAAAATTTTGTCTGATCAGAATTTGATACATAAATTTGTAAAAATGGATAAAATTATAGAAGATTCACCGACAACACAAACGGCAAAAGGAAATTTGTTAGAACCCAAATTTTTCTTGAGACTTCATTGTGTGGCAGTATGCTATGATAAATCTACGAAGAAAATATTAATAATGAAACGATCAAGTAAAAGAGAAAAATACCCAGATAAGTGGGAATTTGGGTGTGCAAAAGCGGTTTTAGAAAGATCCTTAAATGAACAGATTGAGCAGGAATATTATAATGATTTCGGGGTTAAGATAAAAGTTGTTTGTGATGAAGAAAGAGAAGATAAGCAGCCGATACCGTTGGCATTGTATGAAGTGGAAAGTGAACAAGGAAAAGATAAGGGAGTCATTTCATTAGCTGAAGTAGTCGAAACGTATAAGAAAAGCGATTTTAAAGAAAATGAAAAACATTCCGAAGTGCGCTGGATTTCGAGAGAAGAAGTTGATACCTTTAAGGAAGACACTGTTAAAGATTTTAAAAACACATTAAAGCTGGCATTTGCAAAAATGGAGGAGATGTATGGAAATACAGATGAATGATAATTCTATAGTAGAGATGTTGGAAACAATATTTTCGAATGTTAATAGTTGGTTAAATTTTGCAGAAGCAAAAAACGCTGCATTGATGGCGTTTAATATAGCAATGTTAGCAGTAACATGGGGGAGTACAGAGAATGCTGGTAAGAACATATTATTTTATGGTGTGAATCTTGCAATAGTAATATCAACAATCATAGCTTTAAAATCGTTTAAGCCTGATAAGGGAAAATGTAAAGAAGAAACAGGCGTTATAAAAGAAAATGATAATTTGCTTTTTTATGAAGACATTGCAAAGTATTCGAAAGAAAGTTATTTAATAGCTCTATACAAAAAGTATCAAGATACAGTGAAAACGGAAGATGAACTTTTAAAAAGAGAAATAGATTATGCGGATGAAATAACATACAATGCTAAAATTATTGTTCAAAAATATAAGTGTTTTAAGAATGCATGGTATGTGGATTTTATAGGATTGGTGGGAATTGCTGTATTAATTCTGGCAGCCTAAAATGTGTAAAATTTCAATGGATAGTTTTTCATCGTTTACTTAAAAACAGGCTGAGCAATAGACGAATGTAAAACAAAGGAGTTGATATTGTGCCGTCATTAGCTTCATTTCAATTAACACCGCCTCAGGATGCGAGAGAGTTTGAACAATTGATGAGGGATTACTGTAATTGCATATATCCAGGAATGGCATGCTTATTTGCACGACCTGGGCAGAAACAGTATGGCGTTGATGTTGTTAGTACAGGCTCCAATGGGGTGGTGGCAATTCAGTGTAAGAATTATCAAGATATGTCTGTTTCAATTTCGATGATAGATCAGTGGATTCAGGGCGCAGAGGAGTTTAAACCGGAGATTTCTCATTTCATAATTGCGATTGGCGCTAAGACGGATGGAGAGATTCAAAAGTATGTGCTCGAAAAAAATCAATATCGGCAAAGCCATAATTTGTTTTCTGTTGAAGTAGTCTACTGGGAGGAGATCAGTGCATTTTTGAAGTCTGATGCACGAATACTGCAACGTTATTATCCGTTTATCAATACGGATGGAATCCAAGATCAATTTGATATTGCTTATAGCAGTTTAGACATAATTCGGCATGATTTTGTAGAGTTGATATTGAGGTATAAAATTCTGGATTTTTTGTTGGAAGATCCTTTTGTAGGTATAAAAACAGAATATCTTATATTGTCAGACAAATTTGATATAGCTTTAAAAGATCTGCTTCAGCGGACTGTGTTTTTGCAAGAAACTGAATTATATCAGAAAATAATCGCATTCTGTGGAAAATGGAATAAATATAATGGCTATATAGGGCTTAAAGTACAACCGAGCAATAATGGGCAATATGTCAGAATGAATCAAGTGCTGATGGAGGATTATGAAGAAATAGAAGCTATTGTTCAAAGAATGAAAAGTGAAATCTGCGAAATTTACGAATCAATAAGTCAATAAATGTAATGAAAAAAGGAAGATTTTTGACAAAATCTGTGATATACTAAAATACAGGTGTTTCAATCTATGATTGAAAAACGATGTTCCCTGGAGAGGGACAGAAATTAATACTACAATGATAAAGTAAGGAACAAAGAAAAGACATGTCACACAAAACTCTATTTTTACAGCAGTCCTACATCGACTGCACAAACCAGTACACCGCGCTTCTGGAAGCGCCGAATCTGCCGTTATGGGATTATGTAATTCTCACAGCATCCAATGAGGAGCAGGCTGCATCGTACCGTACACAGATTCAGTATCGTCTGGAGCACCATATGATTCCAGAGTCGACACACTATGCAGTTCTTCCGGATCCAGACGGAAAACGAGTAGGCAGCGGCGGCGCCACATTGAATGTTCTGCGCTACGTTCATGAAAATGCAGGCTCATTCGAGAATCAGCGGATTCTGGTAATCCATTCCGGCGGCGACAGCAAGCGGGTGCCGCAGTATTCTGCCTGCGGAAAGTTATTTTCACCGGTGCCACGTGTTCTGCCGAATGGAAAACGTTCTACTCTGTTTGATGAATTTATGATTTCCATGAGTGGTGTGGCCGCACGGATGAATGCTGGTATGTTGGTGTGTTCCGGCGATGTGCTGCTGCTGTTCAATCCGCTGCAGATTGATTTTTATGGCAAAGGTGCAGCGGCGCTTTCGATTAAAGAGCCGGCGGAGATCGGAAAAAATCACGGTGTTTACCGGGTTGACAGCGAAGGAAATGTAGGTGGTTTCCTGCACAAAAAAACAGTGGAGCAGCTGCAGAAACTGGGAGCTTCGGATGATCAGGGAAATGTAGATATCGATACAGGAGCGGTAATCTTCAACAGTGAGATGCTGCAGGCGCTGTACCAGCTGGTGGATACGAAAGAAAAATTTGCAGCTTATGTGAATGAGAGTACCCGGCTTTCCTTTTATGCTGATTTTCTCTACCCTCTGGCATCAGACTCTACGCTGGAGCAGTATTATAAAGAAACACCGGAAGGTGATTTTACGCCGGAACTGGAACAGTGCAGAACGGAGTTGTGGAGTGTATTGCATCCGTATCAGATGAAACTGATTCGAATGTCACCGGCTGCATTTATCCACTTTGGTACGACAAAAGAACTGCGTGAGCTTATGACAGAGCGGATGGATGAATTCTATTATCTGGGATGGACATCGAACATCAACACGAATCGGGAGGAAGCGGATTTTGCAGCTTCGAACAGTTACGTCAGCCCGAATGCAGAGATTGGAAAGGGAAGCTACCTGGAAGACTGTATGATTCGCAATAAGTCACAGATAGGTGAAGAGTGTGTGATTTCCGGCGTGACATTAGATGGTCAGACGATTCCTGCGCATACTGTTCTGCATGGACTGAAACAGCAGAATGGAAAATTTGTTGTCCGCATGTACGGTGTTTCTGACAATCCGAAGGAAGCATTGCTGTTTGGAAAAACATTGCCGATGCCGCTCTGGGAAGCTGCGATTTATCCAGTATGCGATTCAATGGAAGAGGCAGTGCATCAGACACTGGAAGCCTGGAGAGAAGGTTTTCCGATTCGGGAAGATGCGATTTCACTGAAAGACAGCTTTAACCAAGCAGATCTTTCTGCACTGCTGCCGTGGCAGGAGAAGGTATCGGATAAAGTAGAACTGGAAGAAATTCTGGAGGCAATTGATCGAAAGGAAAATTTAACCAGACTGGTTGAGCAGATGCGGGATGGTATCTCAGAGCGGGTGAAAGGTGAACTGCTGAAAGAAGCACAGAGATTAAGCGAGACAGAGCTTGATCAGTTCAGCAGAAAGATCAGAATTTATTATGTTCTGTCCTGTTTTGATGAAAAGTATATGGACTCCTGCTTTGCGACCATCAGCAGCGGTATTCTTGCCGGAGCTGTAAAAGGTCTTTGCTATGATGCCGATGCGAAAATGGGAAAAGATCAGGTTACCGTAAATCTTCCGGTCCGTGTGAACTGGGGAGGCGGCTGGAGTGATACACCGCCGTACTGCATGGAACATGGCGGAACCGTACTGAATGCGGCTGTGATGCTGGACGGAAACTGCCCGATCGAAGTTGTGGTTAAGAAAGTCGACGAACCGGTGATTGTTCTCGCAAGTGCGGACAGTGGTGCCGAGCAGACCTTTACCGATATTTCCAGTTTACAGGATTCCAGCAATCCATACGATCCGTTTGCCCTGCACAAAGCGGCACTGATTGCCTGCGGCGTGATTCCATATAAGGATCCGATTTCCGTGCAGGAAATCACGGAAAATCTGGGAAGCGGCCTGTATCTTTCCACGCAGGTCATCAATATCCCGCGCGGTTCCGGCCTTGGAACATCTTCGATTCTGGCGGGTGCCTGTGTAAAAGCGCTGTATGAGATGCTGGGAAAAGAGGTAACAGACGAAGAGCTGTATGACCGTGTTCTTTGCATGGAACAGATTATGTCTACCGGCGGCGGATGGCAGGATCAGGTCGGAGGTCTGGCACCGGGAATCAAGATGGTTTCGAGTGAACCGGCAATTCGACAGAGAATTACGTGTGTGCCGTGCAAAATCAGTGAAAAGACAAGAAAAGAACTCGACGAGCGTTTCTGCCTGATCTATTCCGGACAGCGCAGACTGGCAAGAAATCTGCTGCGGGATGTCGTTGGACGATATGTCGGAGGAATCGAGGATGCGGTGGATGTCTTATATGCGATTCAGCAGACGGCGGTTCTGATGCGGTTTGAACTGGAAAAAGGCAATATCGATGGATTTGCAGAGCTTTTGAATCAGCACTGGGAATTATCCAAGAAACTGGATGCGAGTTGCACGAATACGTGTATTGATATGATCTTCCATTCCGTAGAAGACCTGATTGACGGAAAGATGATTTGCGGTGCCGGCGGAGGCGGTTTCCTTCAGGTTGTGCTGAAAAAGGGCGTAACACAGGAAGATGTGCGGAAACGGCTGCGTGAAGTTTTCCAAGACAGCGGTGTAGATGTATGGAGCTGTTCACTGGCGTAGGAGGAGGAAAAGAATGTTAAAAGGAATATCACCGTTATTATCACCGGAACTGTTAAAGGTGCTGGATGAAATGGGACATGGAGATGAGATTGTATTTGCCGATGCGAATTTTCCAACGGTCAGTACAGGAAAACGAATTGTACGTGCAGACGGAATCGGTGCAGTGGAGCTGCTGGATGCTGTTTTGCAGCTGTTCCCGCTGGATCAGTACGATGAGGATCATTTTGTACTGATGGAAGTGGTGCCGGGAGATCCGGTTCAGACGCCGATCTGGGATGAGTATAAAGCGGTTCTGAATCGATACGAACCGGAAGCAAAAGTACATACGATGGAACGCTTTGCCTACTATGAGCGTGCAAAAGAAGCCTATTGTGTTGTGGCAACGGGTGAGACGGCACAGTATGCCAATATGATTCTGAAAAAAGGTGTGGTAAGATAGGAATGGAATATTTTGCTTCGTCGTCCCATTCGGTGTCGTCGCAGCGTATTTTATATACACCGTCGGAATTTGCCAGAACTTCACTTCTGTATTTACAGGAAACAGGTTCGCTCCATGCACTGGTGGCGCATACGTCTCATCGAGAGCATCTGGCTTCGTATCTGTTCTTTTCGGTAACATCGGGGTCAGGAGAGCTGAATTACAATGGGAAAACGTATGCACTGCATTCCGGAGACTGTGTTTTCATCGACTGCAGAAAACCGTATTCCCATGCGACATCGGCAGATCTGTGGACCTTGCAGTGGTGTCATTTTTACGGTCATACCATGCCTGATATTTACAAAAAGTATCAGGAGCGCGGCGGACAGCCGGTTTTTCATCCCAAGGAAATGGAAGAATTGGTAGAAGTTATGACAGACCTGTATTCTGCGGCAGGATCGGACAGTTATGTGCGGGATATGAAAATTAATGAGATTTTAAACCGCCTGCTTTGGATTCTGATGAAGAATTCCTGGCATCCGGAACAGGGACGCGCTGCGCATGCCAGAAAACGGATGAGCATGGAAAAGGTGAAAAGTTATCTGGATGAAAATTATAAGGAACATATTACACTGGAACTGCTGTCACAGAAATTTTATATTAATAAATATTATCTGACGAAGATATTTAAAGAAACATATGGTGTGACAATTATTTCTTATCTGGAAACGAGACGGATTACGCAGGCGAAAAATCTGCTTCGATTTACTGATATGACGGTGGATGAAATCAGTGCCGCAATCGGAATGAATGATGCAAATTATCTGGCGCGCCGTTTTCGAAAAATAGAAGGAATGAGTCCGGGAGAATACCGGAAAAAATGGTAAAACAGAAAACCGCAAATCATTTTCAGCAGATCGGGCAGAAAATGGTTTGCGGTTTTTCATTACAATTTAGAAAAGGGACGGCAGATCGTATTTATGTTTATCGTGTACATTGATGTCTTTTCCGAATTGGACTTCAATGATCTGCAGTTCCGTATCAGCAAAAATGGTGTGTTTGCTGCCTGCATTCATCTGCAGGGTGTCACCGGCGTGAACATTGTAAACAACGCCGTCGATCACGGCACGTCCTGTGCCGGAAATAACGTTCCAGACTTCGTTCCGGAAATCATGACTGTGGTAGTTCATCTGATGACCCGGATTTAAAGTTACTTTAATCGTAAGACTTTCTTTTTCAATATCCAGAATGCGGAAACTGCCCCAGGATTTTTCTGCAAACATAACGCGGTGATCCAGGGTATTGACAAAGGGCTTGATGTAACTGGACTGCTCTTTGTCGGAAACCAGGATGCCGTCCGGGCTTGCAGAAACTACAATATCTTTCAGACCCATACAGAGTACGGGAAGATTCAGCTCGTTGACTACGTGCACATTTCTGCAGGTTTCGTTAAACAGTGCTTCGCCGACATTGTGGCTGTCCATGGCCTCAGTCAGAGTATTCCAGGTTCCAAGGTCTTTCCACATGCCGGAGAAACGCATCACTTCGATACGGTCCTCGTGTTCTACCACTGCGTAATCAAAACTGATTTTGTCTAACGTTTCATATTTGCTGAAAAGATCTTCGTAGTTTTCAAAATCAATTAATGCATGAGCGCGATCCAGAACATAACCAAGACGGAAAGCAAAAACACCGCCGTTCCAAAGAGCACCCTGGGAAATATACTGTTCTGCAATTTCTTTGGTCGGTTTCTCTTTGAACATCGACACCGTGCTGACAGGAGCCGGGGTGTCTGGAATAATGTATCCGTATTTTTCACTTGGATAGGTCGGTTCAATACCCATCAGAACCAGGTTGGCATTGCTGGAAGCAGCCTGGGCACCGAGGTCTTTTAAGGCATCAAAATAATCAATTTCCACATAAGGGTCAACCGGGCAGACAACGACAGGTTCGTCCTCGGAAATTCCCTTTACATCCTTCAGATAGGCTGCGGCAAGCGCAATGGCCGGGAATGTATCACGGCGGCAAGGCTCAACGCTGATGCCGACATCTTCCCCTAACTGATTGTGGATGGCGGAAACCTGTGATTTTGAGGTCGCGATGGTTACCGTTGCATCCTTGTCGATCGTACGGATCTGACGGTAAACGCGCTGTACCATGGATTCCAGTTCACCATCTGCCGTATGGAAAATTTTGATAAACTGCTTGGAACGGATATCATTGGAAAGCGGCCACAGGCGCTGGCCGGAGCCGCCGGATAATAAAACGATATTCATAAAGTTTCTCCGTTATCTTTCTGCACGCATCGGGTTGTTCAGGAAATCCTCGTAGGAGAGACGGATGCCGTCTTCCAGCTCGGTTTTGTAGGTCCAGCCAAGAGCGGTTGCTTTGGATACGTCGAGCAGTTTTCTTGGAGTACCATTTGGCTTTGTGCTGTCCCAATTGATTTTTCCATTATAACCGATTACTTTTGCAACAAGCTCTGTCAGCTCTTTGATGGTCAGTTCTTTTCCGGTTCCGGCGTTTACGGTCTCATTTCCGGAATAGTTGTTCATCAGGAAGACACAGAGATTTGCAAGGTCATCGACATACAGGAACTCACGCAGCGGAGAGCCGTCGCCCCAGCAGGTAACTTCCGGCAGATTGTTAACCTTTGCTTCATGGAAGCGGCGGATCAGTGCAGGAAGTACGTGGCTGTGGGTTGGATGATAGTTATCGTTTGGTCCGTAAAGATTGGTTGGCATAACGGAAATATAATCAGTTCCGTACTGACGGTTCAGAAACTCGCAATACTTCAGACCCGAGATCTTGGCCAGCGCATAAGCTTCGTTCGTCTTCTCCAACTCCGAGGTCAGCAGGCACGACTCCTTCATCGGCTGCGGAGCCATGCGCGGGTAGATGCACGACGAGCCCAGGAACTCCAGCTTCTTGCAACCGTTCTGCCAGGCGGCGTGGATGACGTTCATCTCGAGGATCATGTTGTCGTACATGAAGTCGGCCAGGGCGCTCTGATTGGCCTCGATACCGCCGACCTTCGCGGCTGCAAGAAAGACATATTCGGGACGCTCCTCGGCAAAGAAGCGCTCTACGGCCTCCTGACGCGTCAGATCCAACTCCTTGTGGGTACGGGTAATGATGTTCGTATAACCCTGGCGCTGCAGCTCACGAACGATGGCCGAGCCCACCATGCCGCGGTGTCCGGCGACATAGATTTTTGCGTTTTTCTCCATCATAAGGCGTCCTATTTTACGATACCCTTCTCGAGGTACTCGGCCAGGTTCGTACGGATCTCATCACCGGCACGCTCCACGGCCACTTTTGCCATGTCGGCATCGACCATGATCTTCACCAGCTGCTCGAACGTGGTCTTCGTGGGATTCCAGCCCAGTTCGGCCTTGGCCTTCGAAGGATCACCCCACAGATTCACGACATCCGTCGGGCGGTAGAAATCGGGCGACACCTCCACCAACACACGGCCCGTGGCCTTGTCGATACCCTTTTCGTTCTCACCTTCGCCGACAAACTCCAGTTCGATGCCCACGTATTTGAAGGCAAGATAACAAAATTCCCGGACAGAGTGCTGCTCGCCCGTGGCAATTACAAAGTCTTCGGGTTTCTTGTTCTGCAGAATCAGCCACATACACTCCACATAATCCTTGGCATATCCCCAGTCGCGCAGCGACGAAAGGTTCCCCAGGTAGAGTTTGTCCTGCTTGCCCTGGGCGATACGGGCAGCTGCGAGGGTGATCTTGCGCGTCACGAAGGTTTCGCCACGACGCTCGGATTCATGATTGAAAAGAATACCCGAGCAGCAGAACATGTTGTAGGCTTCGCGGTACTCCTTGATGATCCAATAGCCGTAGAGTTTGGCCACGGCGTAGGGGCTGTAGGGGTGGAACGGGGTCTTCTCGTTCTGCGGAACCTCCTCTACCTTGCCGTAAAGCTCCGAGGTCGAAGCCTGATAGATGCGGCAGGTCTCGGCAAGTCCGCACTGGCGTACGGCCTCGAGGATGCGCAGTACGCCCGTAGCATCGACGTCGGCTGTGAACTCCGGAGCATCGAACGAAACCTGCACATGGCTCTGAGCCGCCAGGTTATAAATCTCATCAGGACGTACTTTTCCAACGACCTGCAGAATACTCATCGAATCGCCAAGGTCAGCGTAATGCAGATGGAAATGAGGTCTTCCTTCCAAATGAGCAATACGCTCGCGGTAATCGGTCGATGAGCGGCGGATCGTGCCGTGAACGTCATACCCTTTTTCCAAAAGGAGTTCAGCCAGGAACGAGCCGTCCTGACCCGTAATTCCAGTGATCAAAGCTGTTTTCATATCTTATCGATTGTGTTTTGATTGATTCTGATGCTGCTGTTTGCGCCGGTGCTCCTGCCACAGCAGGCGGGGCAGCGACTCGATGATGCCCCAACACCGCGCCAACTGTTTGCGGGGCTCCTTGAAGATCCGGTGGACGAACTCCAGGTGGCAGCGGATCATCCACTGGGGTGCCCGAGAGACCTCTGTCCCGCTGAAGAATTTGAACGCAGCCCCGACAGCAATCATGACACCATGGTGTAAATAAGGCTTCAGCCGACTCATGAAGATCTCCTGCTTGGGTGCTCCGAGAGCGACCCAAATGATATCGGCACCATCGGCCTCCACCATGCGGGCGATCTCCGGGTAGTCGAACTCCTCGACCTTGCGGAACGGTAGCTCGACGAACTGCATCTGCGCCACATCGGGGTTTTCATGGATGAGATTCTCCTTGAGTCCGTCGAGAATGGCCTGCGAAGTTCCCATGAAGATCATGCGATACCTGCGGCTGCGGATGATGTCCATGAAGATCTGACTGCCGCAATACTGCTCAAAGCGCTTCCCATAGATCCATCGGATGTAAAGCGGGACATAACTGCTGTCGCAGATGGAGAACATGCCGCCATTAACGACCTTGAGATATTCAGGATTCCGGTTTGCGGTATTGAGGATAACGCCGTCGGCCACACAGATGTAGTTGGCCTCGTTTTTTTGCAGTTGTCGTGCGATGCTTTCGTGTACGGCCTTCTTATCGAACTCGTAACGAATGTTAAAGTAGTATTCCATAAAAAAATATTACCAAGACTTGAAATCTATTACCATTTTTTGAGTATTGATAACTTTTCAATTCCTCGGTATGCTTTGCAATAAACCTTGAACTAAATCATCCCATTTTTGATAAATCACCTCTGTGGAATATTCCCGCAAAAGTTTGCCATGAGCCTTTTCCCCCAAACGAGCAATCTCGTTTGAATTATTCCAAAGAGCGACTACATGTCGCTCCAGATCATCAACATTCCCTGGTCTGAACAAACGACCGATTGCCGCATCTCCTTCACCGATAATCTCCGTAAAGCCGCCATGATTAGGGCCAACTGTAGGCTTACCAAACAGGGCAGCCTCAAGAATAGACATCGGGAATCCTTCATACCAACGACTAGCCATCACAAAAAAAGCCGCGTCCCTATAAAAAGCGTTTAACTCTTCTCCATGAAGATATCCCACAAGGGAGACATTGGTCGGCAGATTCTCGACAATGTCTGGATCACGTAGAACTCCGGCAAACTTGAATATAATCTCCGGATGCCGACGAGCGACTTCAACAATCAGATCCACCCCCTTCTCACGACTCAACCTCCCACAAAATGCGACATATTTTCCAATAGCCGGGTTATAATTAGAAGTCGCAGTTACAGCATTAGGAATAACCGATATTTTAGCCGCTTTAAATCCGGCTTGTATCAACTTCTGCCGCTGGAAATCAGTAATACAGGCAAACTGATCAACACATTTACGATAAGCCCCCGAATATCGGGCCACTGCATTACGTGCCGCATATCCGACCGATTTCAATAACGAATGCTCACAATTATAACGTATGCATCCCAATTCGTGCCCCTTCTCCAGGCACAATTCGCAAGGTTTTCCCTTCCGCATGAACAATCCCGTGGGACAGATCAGGCGGAAGTTATGAACGGTCATCACAACAGGAACTCCAGCCTTCTTGCACTCAAACAAAGCAGCAGGAGAGATAAACGGGAACAGATTGTGCACATTCACAACATCCGGACGCTCCGTCTTCAGAATCCGCCGCATCTCACGAACACCTTTCGGACTGTACAGACCTGCCAGGAATCCATGAACTTTTCCTACCAGAGAATCCCGACTACCTGCTGTCGACATTCTCAACTGCACAACTTGATGGCCGTGCTCAATCCACATGGCCGCCATCTGATCAACAACAGACTCCTCTCCCGAATATCTACCGTAGTCGTTGTGAACAAGCAAAATCTTCCGAAATACTTTTGTCATTCAGACCTGTTTATAATAATCTATAGTTAGAATCTCGCGTATCTCCGATTTTCTTTGCAGGATTACCAACCATTATAGAATAATCATCAATAACACCTTTTATAACTGCTCCAGCTCCAATTATACAATATTTCCCAATAATACTACCCGGCAAGACAATAGCGCCAGCTCCAACAAGAGAGTGGGCTCCCAATATTACTGAACGGAAAGCTTGTTTGTCAAAAGTATTTCTATCACATGAAGGCATAATATTACGAGCCTTGTAACGCCTCAAAAAAGACCAATCATGGATCAAAACAATTGCGTTAACTGATATACCGCATCCTTCTTCGATAGTTAGGCCTCCTGACGGATCAATATATGCAGATAAATCAAGTGAAGCCGGTCGGCCTACAAACTTTACTCCAATAAATTGATAAGCTTGAACGATCAAACTTATATATAATTTATGACTTATTGCTCGACTACAAAAAGCCAAAAGTCTGAAAAAATAAAATAAGAGCCGTTTCATGATTGATATTTTGAGATTATGATGTGCCTTATTTTAGAAGGGCAGATAGCTAACAAGAAGAATATTATTAGTCTGGCATTAAAAGGATTATAATATAATCCTATCAATACTTCTCGGATGGTTTCCTTTCGTTCGCCAAATCTAATTGCAACAGAAGCTCTCATTCTATGCCAATGAGATATGTAATGCCTCAATCCAATTACAGACGAATGAGACTTGTATAACTGCAATAATGATTTTCCAACCGGATCGTTTCTATCTTGTCGCCTTGGGGGCAAATGAGTATAATCATATCCTTCTCCTAAATTATAAATAGCTAATGGCGTTTTACAGAATGCTATTTGCCCTCTAATAGAAAGCCTTGCCCATGTTAGCAAATCTTCTCCTGATTTTATGCCAACCGGAAATCCTCCTATTGCCTGTATCGCATTTTTCTTCACCATAATGGCAGATGTCCATAAGGGAGGATGAGAGCAACAAGCTACCTCGAAATAATTAGACAGAATACCATCCTCGCCAGTAAATGGCAATTCCCGTATAATGGTCGGCGAAGTTTTCCCCGATATATCACGAAACTCATAATTGCAGGCGAAAACACTGCAATCGGAATATTTTCGAAACAATTGATATTGGGTCTCCAAGTACCCAGGGGTCCATTCATCATCGGCATCTAAAAAAGCTATTAAATCCCCTTTTGACGCCTCGAGACCTCTGTTACGAGCTACGGATACTCCCGCGTTCTGTTGATGAATCAGTCGGATACGGCTATCCTGTACCTTTTCTACTTCCGCAACACTATCGTCTGTCGAGCCGTCATTCACAATGATGACCTCAAAATCTTGATAGGTTTGAGCCAGTACTGTTGCTATGGTATTGGATACTTGATCCTTTTTATTGTAAAGGGGAATAACAATTGAAATCATAAACTAATACAACTCGATAAATAACTTTATATCATACTCGTCACTTCCGTAGATCTATCATTTTAAGGAATATTCCGATGAAAATAAATGGGATGACAAAACTTTGCTGAGCATAGCTTATCACATTGTCAAACATCATAGAGAAAAAAACACCTGCACAACTCCCCAAAGCCATTGCTCCTGATAATCTTATTAACTTATTATGTTTGTATTGAGTTGACAATATAGTAACCTTCAGAATTGCCATAACAAAGAAAACAGCAAATAGAGATATACCAACCAACCCCGTGTCACAAAGAATCTGGACATAATCGTTATGAATCAATTTGACCGCGAAATTTTCTTTGGTATATTCCATTGACTCTCCTAATCCAGCACCAGTGATAGGGTTCGGCTTATAAAATAACTCTAAGTTAGTATTCCATATCAGTTCACGACCGTTGGATTGTATATTTTCAAAATTAATCGACGAGGAATCCATTGAAGAGATTGTTGTTTGACTATCCATAAACATCTTTTCATGGACAGCAGGAATAAAAAAAATAGCACCTGCTCCAAGTAATGATAATCCAAACAACCAAGGCAATGCACGCAGCCGATAATAGCTTATCAGGAAAAAAGCTGTCGCCAAAAAAATTCCACCTATACCAGTTCGAACAACCTCCAAAACAGTCGACAATGCAATCCATATTGCAGCTATCCACCATTTTTTACTTTTATTAATTACATATAGCGCCAAAGGGATTACAAATAGAGCTGAAAAGAAATCAGCCAATGAGGCGTAAGCTATGAGTAATCCCCCCGTCTTAAAACATAACAAACCATACAACCATGGTAAGATTTTCGCGCTGAATCCTCCAATGAGAGCAGCATATATGGCCATTATCAAGGTACTCTTTTTCAAGAAAAAGAGAAAATCCTCATAATCTTGTATGGCATTATATCCTAACCATAAATACAATAGAGGAAGAGAGTATTTAATCAATAACATCAATCCCTGGAATTCCACGGAAGAGTAGAATAACGTAATAGTCGCCCATATCAAAAAAACCAAATAGGCAACAACAATAATATCGACTTTTATCTTAAAACGTGTAAACAACAGATAGAGCATGAATAATATCCAAAAGCCGTACTTCACTAAGGACAACGGCCCTAAAAAGATCATCGCCGTTGCAATACAGAAAATCAGAAAGTGAAGGTCGCGGTTCAGATAGCATTTGATATTTGGCGCTATGGGATGTTGAACAACCCGCAGCTTCTTATTTGCATATATACGGATTGTATAGATGACCATCCACAAGCCTACCACCAAATTGAGTAGAAAGCCCATACGCTATAATTTACTGTAAAGGTTTACGATAAGAGCCAGATATCTCTCAATAGAAAATCTCGAGACGTACAATAATGCATTTGCACGTATACGACTCAATTCGGCATGGGAACCAATTAATTGTCCAATTTTATATGCCATATCTTCAGCGTCTTCTTTACGATGCAGTAATCCAACCTCGCCATCGCAAACAACCTCAGGAAGACCACCGACCCGAGCAGCCACAACAACACATCCGCGGGCCATGCCTTCAATTGCCGTAAGGCCAAATCCTTCGCTGCGTGATGGCATCAATAAAATATCAATCCGATCATAATACTGCGCCAAAACCTCCTGCGGTTGACTTCCAACGAATTCTACAGAATCAATGATACCGGCTGCTTGAACCTGTTGCTCCATCTGCCTGCGCAAGCTGCCATCTCCGACGACCAACAATCGTACTTCCGGATGAGCGGCTTTTACCTTTGCAAAGGCAGGCACAACCAGGTCCATACCTTTGATCGACTCCAATCGACTTACCACCCCGATGGTCATCGGACAATTTACCGTACTCCTTTTTTGAGCAATAGGAAGGCTGGTAGGAAGCGCATTGTAAATAGTAAAATGATTGCGTTTTTTTAAGGGATAGTTCTCATCGTAAAGCTGCGAACTGCCAAAAAACGAACGTTCGGCCAATTCCGTAATACAAGTGAATGCTCTTACGCAATGCCGTTGAATAAAATGGACCAGTTTCAGACTTGGATATATGTCTGCTGCTGTATGAGCCGTTGTTAGGATCTGCCGCATTCCCAACAGACGCAACAGCAAAATAGGGATTGCACCAGGAGCCATATATTGAACATGAGCGACGTCGGGTTTATATTGTTTAAGAACGGACCGCAATCCTTTATACAGAAAGAGAATACCTCTCCAGCCATCGATTCGTATTCCATCCGGACTTAGACAAACGACCTCACATCCTGCATTCTGAAAACGGGATACCATATCTTCACAGTTCTCAAAATAACACACGGTCACAACCCGATGTCCGCCGGCTATAAGAGCCTGCACAAGATTCAATGTTTGTACTTCTGTTCCTCCAGTCATCAGGCAGGGGATACATATCAAAACAGTCATCGAGAAAGACGAGATTTCAGTTTATGCATATAATAACAAATAGTTGGCATCGGATCTTTCCGATTGAAATTGAGCTGACATCCAGTTCTCATGAAGTCATGCCACCATTGCATTTTAGATAATACTCCATCCTTGACATGGCAATAATCTGTTGACAAATCCATCATATACGTATCTTTAACACGCAATTGTGGCTCCTCTCGATCATCAAACAGCAAAGCTGGAAGATTCGCGCCACTGGCAGTTGCCGCATAGGCAAGACCATCGTGACGGAAATTAAATTCCATGAAATAGTTTTTATCTTTCCGATGCAATAACTCCACACTGAAAGGACCATAATATCCGATCGTGTTCATGAACTTTACAATCGGAGTTGTATCAATATGAAATTTGGCAATTGATTGGAACAAGCCAAAAGAACAGGGACTATAAATCGTCGGATAATGTCTGATTTTTTTAATTCCACCCGGGACATAGACGCCATGTTCTGTCCGGACTCCAATCAAATTGATCTCATACTCCTTCTCAATATATTCCTGTACAATGAACAACGGACATGAAGATGTCTGCAGCAGGCTTATTTCAACCTCATGGTAATTCGAACAAATATGGATATCTGATTTTTCACCATGCGTACTGTTTACCGGCTTCAGCAACAAGGGATACTCCAAATCTCCCGGAAATTGGTCTCCGCGCTTATATATAAAGGACTTGGGAATTGTAAATCCACATTCTTGAGCCAACAAACATTGCGCATCTTTATTCATCATGGTACCCAATTGGGCTCCTCGCATTGGCGTAATATAAAATCGGGTCAACGCGGGTTCATGGGAATCAACAAACTGCGCAGCGTTATCATTTGTACATATCAGAACTTGATCTTTTACACCATCCGCGATCTTTTGCAGAACCGGCAGGCAATCTTCTACATCGTCGAGATAAAATATCTGACATTTCTTAAGATATCTACTCTTCGATACAAATAGTCGATCCTCTTGTCCTACCAACAACAATGTTATATCCACATGCGCCTCACCAAGGCTTCGAATCAACCCCAAGGTATTGTTAAAGGAATCCCCAATGATAATCGCATGCAAATCATTTCTTTCCATAAATTCTCCGCAAAATAAAGCCTTGTTCTCAATCGATTAGTCCTAACAAGCAACTGGAAGTTTCCCTCTCCAAGGCATTCCATGAGACGCAGTAAGGAGGAGAGGGCCACACTCATTTGTTAATTTATCCTATCAATGCACGTCCTATTCTGAATTTCATTATGGCATGAGAAATAAAATAGGATATAATGAATGCTATTGTTGCGAAGGCAAATGGGAATAAATAAATATGCGCTTCGGCCCAATCTGCTAACGGGAAAACATGTTGGGCCGTAGACGAAAGCATATACAGCTCCACCCAATTGTGAAATATGTAAATTCCGAAACTACATGCACTCAGTCGGATCAACAGATTAGTCAATCTAAATTTATGGAATGGAATTTGTTTGCAAATATACCATATTATAAAAATTCCAGATAAAGAAGCGAGTGTTCCACAGACGGTGTGCTCGCCGTATTCCGTGTAATACATTATACCAGTCAATATATATATAACGACCAATGCCCATAATAAATGATACCTATGTATTGCCTCAAATACCTCATTATAATACTGATAGACAACCATTCCCAGCACAAACCAACAGAGCCATAAAGAAACATTATGCAAACCCAGAATCATAGGCATAAATTTACCTACCAAAGACAAAACAAACAATACAAGCAATAATAATATTTTTCCAATTCTCGCACGGAAAAATATTATTGTCTTGAATAAATAACTTATGGTGGGTTCTATCAATTCCATTTTTTATTTCTTGCATAAGGCAGCAGAACCCTTT